>Ga0070725_10000598_pt1 | contig 23860 bp, 28 predicted proteins | sample tdDd002_FD_69781 | JGI IMG/M metagenome (GOLD analysis project Ga0070725, IMG submission 69781) | Marine sediment microbial communities from the Atlantic coast under amendment with organic carbon and nitrate - tdDd00.2 | ecosystem: Environmental > Aquatic > Marine > Coastal > Sediment | place... | reverse complement strand
ATGGGCAGTGCGACTATGCTTGAAATAAGTCGTTTTAACATACTTATGCCTCCTATAATTTGCCGAATCTGCGGTGTCTAATTTGATATTCTTCAATGGCAGCCTCTAGTGCGTCACCATCAAAATCTGGCCAATACTTATCTGTAAAGTAAAATTCAGAATATGCCAATTGCCATAGTAAAAAGTTGCTGAGTCTAATTTCTCCGGATGTTCGAATCATAAGATCAGGGTCCGGGACACCACCAGTATATAAACTTTGAGCAAAAGTCTCCTCGGTAATATCTTCAGGCAAAATCTCATCATTCTTCACTTTTTCAGAAACGCTCTTCACAGCTCTTATAATTTCATCTCGCGATCCGTAATTAAGTGCGATATGAACCGTCAAGGAATCATTATTTGCAGTTAAATTCATTGATTTCCTTAATTCAGATTGCGCCAACTTTGGAAGTCCTGAGATGTCACCAATCACATTAATTTTGATTTTATTCTCATGTAGTTTCTTTGTTTCAGACTTTAAATACACCACAAGTAAGTTCATAAGTCCAAGAACTTCATCTTCTGGTCTTTTCCAGTTTTCTGTTGAAAATGCATAGAAAGTCAGATGTTTAACACCCAGATCTCCAGCTCTTTCGATTACATTTCGAAGTGCTTCAACACCAGCTTTATGTCCTGCTAGTCTAGGAAGATTTCTTTTTTTTGCCCATCTTCCATTCCCATCCATTATGAGTGCTATATGCACTGGTACATGATTTTTCACTTCAATTTCCCCTTTGCGGTCATAATCTTAACTGCGGTTATGCTCAGAGTCGAACTTATTCGGGAAAGCGGTCAATTTACATTGGCCGCTTTCCCATATAAATTAAATGAATTACAAATCAATTTATATCGCATTTTGTTTCACTTCTATTACCGATTAATTTTATCAGTATAAACGTCACCAAAAAAGGCAACCAGCAATCTGATTTCTTGGTCATTATGCTCTTGTTTAATAACCTTCGCTACTTCAATACCAAGGAATTCAGGTTCTTTTCTTGAATGGGTTTCTTGAATGATAATTGAGAGATTCGGACAATTTGTCCGAATCTCTCTTCTAGCTTCATTCAAATTTAAACCCAGAACGTCTGGGATCTGCAAGGTCTATACCTCCAGAATTTCAGCTTCTTTTGATTTAACAAGATCATCAATATTCTTGATATGGTTGTCAGTCATTTTTTGAACTTTATCCTCAGCTGATTTTAGATCATCATCAGTAAGGTCATTGTCTTTATTCATCTTTTTAAGCTTGTCATTCGCTTCACGACGCTCGTTACGAATAGCAACCTTAGCATTTTCGCCAGTTTTCTTAACTTGCTTCACAAGGTCTTTACGACGCTCTTCAGTAAGCATTGGTACAGAAAGACGAATGATTTTACCATCGTTCGATGGGTTCATACCTAGATCAGAATTCATGATGGCTTTTTCGATATCAGTAATCGAAGTTACATCATAAGGGTTGATCTGAAGCATTCTCGGCTCAGGAACAGTAATATTTGCAAGTTGTTTAAGCGCTGTTGGAGAACCATAGTATTCAACCACAATTTTGTCTAGAATATGCGGATTTGCACGGCCAGCTCTAATAGTCTGCAGCTCTTCCTTCAGAACACTGAGCGTTTTGTCCATTTTTTCGCCAATGGATTTATGTACTTGATTATGCATAAGGTATTAATCCTCCTTAATTATAGTTCCTAGTTCTTCCCCTAGTATTACGCGTTTAATATTGTCGGTACCTTTAAGCCCAAATACTTGGATTGGAATATTATTTTCCATACATAAAGTGATAGCAGTCGTATCCATAACACCTAAACCTTGATTGATAACATCAATGTAATTAATCTTATCAATTTTCTTCGCATCTGGATTAAGCATTGGATCACAGTCATAAACTGCATCTACCTTTTTCGCAAGTAGAATAAGCTCTGCATCAATTTCTGCAGCTCTTAATGCAGCGGTTGTATCTGTTGAGAAGAATGGATTACCCGTTCCAGCAGAGAATATTACAACTCTACCTTTCTCAAGATGACGAACTGCACGACGGCGAATATAAGGTTCGGCAATTTGTCTCATTTCAATCGCTGACATAACACGAGATTGTAGACCTAGATTCTCAACAGCATCTTGAATTGCCAGTGAGTTTATTACTGTAGCAAGCATACCCATGTAGTCAGCTGTAGAACGTTCCATAGCATCATGTGTACGACCTCTCCAGAAGTTGCCTCCACCAATGACAATTGCAACTTGTACGCCCATGTCGATTAGTTCTTTAATTTGCTCAGCTACAGAATCAACAGTGATATTATCAATGCCGAATCCTCTTTCGCCCGCTAATGCTTCACCGCTAAGTTTAAGTATGACCCTTTTATATTTAGGTTTCAAAAAAAGATACCTCCATTCCAAAGAAAAGATTCTACAAATCTACCCTATAACCCTGCTAAATTTGCAAAATCATATATATTTTTTTCAATATAAGAAGTAATCCAGTATCTTCTAGACAAGCATTTCATACACATTAAAGATTACACCACTAATGTGATGCATTATAAATACGCAAAGTAACCCTTAATTTATAAACCTGTTTCTCTATTTAGAACTGTATACCCGCTTTAAAAAAGAGAACACGAATGTGTTCTCTTTTGAGAAATCAATTAAGAAATTATGCTTGAAGCTGCTTAGCAACTTCTTCTGCAAAGTTTTCTTCTTTCTTTTCAATACCTTCGCCAACTTCGTAACGAGAGAAACGACGGATTGATAGGTTCTCACCAATCGTAGCGATTTTCTCTTTAAGAAGTGTTTCAATTGTGATATCAGGGTTTTTGATGAAAGTTTGCTCTAGTAGACAAACATCTTTGTAGTATTTTTCAATACGACCAACAACCATTTTATCAACGATGTGCTCTGGTTTGCCTTCGTTTAACGCTTGAGCTTTAAGTACTTCACGCTCTCTATCAATATCCTCTTGAGGAACTTCTTCACGTCTAACATATTGAGGGTTTGAAGCAGCGATTTGCATTGCTACGTCTCTACCAAATTCTTGGAATTGAGGGTTCTTTGCAACGAAGTCAGTTTCTGAGTTGATTTCAACTAGAACACCAATACGTCCGCCACCATGGATGTAAGAAGTTACAATACCTTCTGCAGCTACACGACCAGCTTTTTTAGCTGCTTTTGCAAGTCCTTTTTCACGAAGGAAATCTACTGCTTCTTCCATGTTACCATTTTTCTCAACAAGAGCTTTTTTACAATCAAGCATACCTGCGGCTGTTTTTTCACGCAGTTCTTTAACCATTGCAGCTGTTACTGCCATTGGAATTCCTCCTCGAAATCTTAAAACCCGATTCTTATAAAAGAAGGTAAGAGTCTCCCCTTACCTTTTTATGTCTATCTACGCTTCTACAGGTGCTTCTTCCATAGACTCGCCTTGCATACCTTCAAGACATGCGTCAGCCATTTTACCAGCAAGAAGTTTAACCGCACGAATAGCATCATCGTTACCTGGAATTACGAAATCTACTTCGTCAGGATCACAGTTAGTATCAACGATAGCAACTACTGGAATACCCAGTGTACGTGCTTCAGCGATAGCGATTTTTTCTTTCTTAGGATCAACAACAAACATAGCTCTTGGCAGGTCTGTCATCTCTCTGATACCGCCTAAGAATCTCTCAAGCTTGTCTTTTTTAAGACGTAGCTTTAGAACTTCTTTCTTAGGAAGCGCTTCGAAAGTGCCGTCTTCTTCCATTTTTTCAAGCTTCTCAAGTAGATCAATTCTCTTCTTGATAGTCTTAAAGTTAGTCAGCATACCACCTAACCATCTTTGGTTAACGAAGTACATACCAGCACGCTTTGCTTCTGTTTCGATTGATTCTTGAGCTTGCTTCTTAGTACCAACAAAGATAACTTTACCGCCATCAGCAGCAGTTTCTCTAATGAAGTCGTAAGCTTGCTCTACCTTCTTAACTGTTTTTTGAAGGTCGATGATGTAGATACCGTTTCTTTCTGTAAAGATGTATCTAGCCATTTTTGGATTCCATCTTCTAGTTTGGTGACCGAAATGTACGCCGGCTTCTAGAAGTTGTTTCATTGAAATTACTGACATGTAAATGTCCTCCTTAAGTTTTCCCTCCCCGTTACTCAACTTACCAGGAACCTTGCGGCACCGCCTGATAATTGCAACGGGTGTGTAATATCACCTCAAATATTATACCACAGTACAAAACACCGAGCAACATAAATAGACTATTTTATACAAACTAATCTACTTTTTTATTCGGTGTTATCTTTTGGTTTTTAACAAGAGCTGTAGTTCCCCAATTCCAATATCCAATTTTCTAGCAATTTGGCTTATAGACATGCCTTCTTGCTTCATTCTAACCGCATTTTGACAGATTAATTCTTGCTCATCGACTTCTGAACTTTGAGTATCATTACTCTGGTGAGATGATTTTGTTCTTCGACCTATAGCTCCAACTGAATCCATTTTTTTAGGTTTGTATATCTTGATTGCTTCAAGACGCTCTTGAAGGATCTCAATTTCTTTATCGTGCACACTATACTTACCTTCAAGATCTGAAACAATTTCATAATAGGAAGCATTAAGGTCATCCAGCTCTTTTTCAATTTTCCTAAGATACTGCATGACCTGATTAACATTTTCATCACTTAAACTGTTAAAAGACCTTTTGCTTTCTCGATTCGCACGAACTAATTCTTTGCGTATCAAAAAAAATGAGGAGAGTACGATGAATGCGCCGATAGTAATGCTCAGTATACCGCTCATATCTTCACACTTTCATATCGAATCTGTGGTAGCCTAGACCTTTATTTTGATCTTTCAGCTCTTTTTCATCCTTTGACTCATCTTCGTCTTTGTCTTTATCTTCATCATCTTTACTTCTAGCTTTTCTTTTATTGTACTTCTCGCGCTGTCGACTCTCTTCTTTTTTTATCTTTTCTTCTTCTTTTTGCTTATTTTGATTCACTTGTTTCAATTTTCGTTCTGCTTGTTCAGTATTTGTCAATTGTTGTTGGTGCATAGTATTTGCTTCTTTATGAACAATGGTCTCTTTTGCATGATTAAAACTTTGCACTCTTGGAAGTATCACCTGCATATCAATAGGTCTTAGTGGCATAATAACACCTCATCTATCTGCGTACAGTTGTAATTTCTCCTTCGTACTTACAAATTTCAGCATCCTTAAGAAGGTTTTTAACATTATAATGTGAATGTCCTATTGTGATCTTAGTGCCTGGGTAAACCTCAGATGCTATAACTTTAGAACCTTGCAAGGTATTAATTCTTTCTTGAAGTTCTTTGAGTTCAGTTGCAAAACCCGTCAACTCATTGTGATATTCAATCTTACTAAGTTTTGTTTTGTTAAGCATACCTTTTAACTGAGCATTACCTGGTGCTGCTTTCATTTGTCGATTAATCATGTTTATGGCTTGATCGAGTTTTTTAGTGCTCTCACGAAGCTCTTTGATTTTATCTGCTAAAAACTGGTATCGTTCAATAAGCTCTGAGTCAACACCTAGGGTGATTTTCGTTTGCGTTCCCATATCTGAGCCTATTACCTTCGCGGTTATCTGTTCCTTGGCTTTAATCTCGCCACCAACCAGAAGTCCCTTTTTACCAGAAACCTTGATTTCACCGTCACATATGATTTTCGAATGCATAATAGCATCGGCTTCAATATTGCCTTTAACATTTGCAGAACAATTGTTAATAAATCGGCTCATTAGATTGCCTTGACAATCAACGACTGCTTCGTCCCGACCCTGTATACCGAAACCCACAATAATATCCCCTGTACATTTAAGATGAGCTCCTTCTACAACACCCTGTATTTCAAGGTCGCCGTCACAATCTATCTCATATCCAGTGAGAACATTGCCTGTCACTAAAATTTTTCCTTTGAATTGAACGTTTCCTGTACGAACACCAACATCGCCTTTAATTTCTAGCACTTCAATGATTGAAATTTTAACGCCATCCATTTTTATTGTGCCGTTCTTCTCTGCGATAATGCTCATGCCATCTTCAGAAACCTGAACGTTTTTTCCAAATTTGAAATTAGCAATCTTTCCAGGTTTTGCTTTTATTACTTTACCTGTAACCGTCAATCCGTCAGTACCTTCTGTAGGATTAATTCGCTCAGCAAGAACGTCACCAACTCGAACCGTCAGAAAAGCGTCCATGTCTTTGAAGTCTACTGTTCCATCTTCAAGCATTTTCGGCTTCGCTTCATGATGAATATCAACTAAATACTTGATCTCTCCATCTCGTCCATTCTGATGTGGTTTTCCCTTCGCTATAACTACGGTTTTAACATTTGCCGGATTGTCAGCAATTGAGCTCACAACATCCAAATCAATACCAACTGTTATGTTTTTTTCTTTTAGAGCATCCAAGATAAAATTATGGGTCACCTTTTCCGGTTTTTCTCCAGGATCAACTGTAAGTGTAGCTGAATAGTAATCTCCTGCAAGTGTCGTTTTAAGTACTGGTTCTTTACCTTGTTCTTCTGCCGTATTTTCTTTCGTCATATTGACCACCTGCCATTCGTCTCTAATATAGATCTTCAACAGCCCCGCGTAATTTCAGTATTGCTTTTGAATGAAGCTGGGAAATTCTTGACTCAGATATTTCAAGTATATTTGCGATTTCCTTATATGTTAGCTCCGAGAAATAATACAGATTAATAATCATCTTTTCTCTTTCAGGTAATGATTCGATTTTCTCCATAAGAAGTTTCTTTGTTTCCTTCTCGAAAAGATTACCTTCCGGGCTAATATCTCGGTCTTCTGAACGTACGCTAAAATTGGAATTTTCCGAAAGCTTTTCATCTAACGAGATAACCGAAAGTGTGGAGGCTTCGCCCATGAATTTACTTAGATTAGCAACAGACATATTCATTTCACCAGCAACCATTTCGTCAGTGAAATCGTCACCGTAAGTATTATGAAGCTTGCTAAGCACTTCATCCAATTGCTTAAATCGTTGACGAGTGCTTCTTGGAATCCAATCAAGTGCACGAATTTGATCTACTATTGCACCTCGTATTCTAATGTTGGCATACGTTTCAAATTTCACTTCTTTTTTTATATCGAATTTTTCTATTGCATCAATCAATCCTATAATGCCGTAACTTACTAAGTCATCAAATTCGACGTTCGCATTAAAAGACGAGTAAAGTCGTCCTGCAATGATCTTTACAAGCTCAATATATTCGACAATTAAAGTTTCTTTGGCGTCTTGGCTGCCATCATTCTTATACGCCTTCCAGTACTCGCTAAGATTTCTTGACATGCCATACCCGTCCCCTTTTGCTGAGATTCTTGATTAGACTGTCTTAGTACCGTGTCCAATTGTTTTAATTAACAGCCTTCCATCTTCCGGGTAAAACTCGATAGTTCGACCAAAGTTTCCACCAGTGTCATCAGCTTTTATTGGTATCCTTAGATCTTTAAGAATTGATCGAACAGCCTCTGCATTACGAGCTCCAATTTTCATCATGTCATTACTGCTTGAAAACGAGAACATTTGAGCGCCACCCGCAATCTTACCGACAAGGCGCCTTTTATTGGCGCCTTTGTCGATCATTACATCAATCATGTCGTCAATTGCAGTATCTGCAAATTTCGCACGATTTGTGTTATTTCTAATTGTTTTACTTGATGGAAGCATTATATGAGCTAACCCTGACACTTTTGTAACAGGATCATATAAACATATTCCAATACAGGATCCCAATCCAAGAGTTGACAAGACTTCTGGTGGACCTGTAACTTTCAAATCTGCCATCCCAACCTTTAATACTTGGCTCATAGCTTTATTCCTAAGCTCCCAAACAAAGTGTCATAAGACTCCAAGTCAGGCACTAAGAAGAAGAATCCTCGAATGGAATCATCCTCTATAAGTTCGATAAATTCATTCTCAATAATGAGTATTTTATCACTAACTTGTCCAAACTCTATGGCTGGAACACTAAGCACCGCGCCTGCCATATCAATCGCTATGGATGGAATGGAAATCTTAATATTCAGGTTAGTCAAGCCTGATAATGATGATATATAAGAACCTGATAATATGTTGCCAATTTCTTTAAGAGCGGAGAATGTAAATTCATCCATCGTGTTTTCTTCACGTGGCATTAACAGCCCAACAAGTGTCAATGCGTCCTGAAGGCCTAAAACAAACATTATACTTCCGTCAATATCGCCTTCAATTTTAAAGAAGATACCACAAACTTGTTCTTCAGCTCCTCCAAGAAGCTCTGGAACCTCTGCAAAGTCAAGTACATTAACTTTTGGTACGTTCATGTCTACCTTTTTATTAATCATTTTAGCAAGAGCTGTTGCAGCATTACCGGCCCCAATATTCCCAATTTCTTTAAGAACATCGATGACCATCGTATCCATCTGCTCAATGTAACCTTTCATAAGCACTCTCCTGTCTTGGATTATTCGGCTTCAATGCTCTCGATTCCAAGAACCTTTTTGAGATCAATCAACATTACAATTCGACCTTCATGCTTACCAATTTCTCGCACGAAGTCGTCACTTCCAGCCTTAATACTTGGTGCAGGGTCAACACTTTCTCTATCAATCTGGAAAACTTCAGATGAAGAGTCAGCGATCATACCCACTGTATATTCTTTGTAGTTCACAATAATAATTCTTGATTCATCTGTAAAATCCTCCCTAGGAATGGAAAATCTTTTTCTCAGATCAATAACAGGTATAACATTACCACGAAGATTCACGACACCTTCTACATAATTATCTGCATAAGGAACGCGCGTAATAGGAAGCATTTTTTCAATATTTTCAACGTATTTTATATCAATTCCATAGGACTCTTCATTAACCTTGAATACTACGTATTCTTGAATATTACTCATGGCTATCTCTCCTTTGTACAATCTGAATTACAGAAGTTGATTTGGGTCTACGATCAGAGCCACACTACCATTACCTAGAATAGTTGCACCAGCGATAGTTTTAGCTCCTGTAAGGTATCTACCAAGAGATTTAATAACGATCTCTTGCTGACCAATAAGACTATCAACAACAAGACCAGCTTCTAATTCGCCTTTTCTCACAATTACAACGATCATTTCTTTTTTCTCAGCTAGTTCCTCTTTATATGGAACTTCTAGAACTTCACTGAGTCGAATAATTGGAAGGGTCTTATTTCTGTAAAGAACAACCTCTTGATTTTGGACCATACTGATTGATGATCGTTCAATCGTAGTAATTTCTTTAATATTGTTCAAAGGAAGTGCATACTTCTCATCAGCCAAGTTGACCATAAGCGCTTGTATTATTGCAAGAGTCAGTGGTAGTCGAATTGTAAACTTACTACCTTTCTCAAGCTCAGAGTCAACTTCAACAGTACCATTCAGAGACTCAATTTTGTTTTTAACAACGTCAAGACCAACACCACGACCCGATAAATCGGTTATCTTTTCTGCCGTTGAGAATCCAGGTCTAAACAGTAAATTAATAATGTCATGAGGTGTCATCATTTCAACTTCACGATCTGTCACAACATCCTTTTCCCGAGCGATTTCAAGAATTTTGTCCGGATCAATACCGCCACCGTCATCCTCAACTTCAATAACAACTGTATTTCCATCTGGATATGCTCGAAGAGCAACAGTACCATTTTCTGACTTGCCTACTGCCATTCTGTCTTCTGGTGATTCAATGCCATGATCAATTGAATTTCTGATTAGATGAATGAGCGGATCTCCAATTTCGTCGATAACCGTTCTATCTACTTCAGTTTCTTCACCCGACATAACAAGTTGAATATTCTTTCCTAAATCTTTAGATAAGTCTCTAACCATTCTAGGGAATCTATTAAATGTTCTTTCTACAGGAACCATTCGAACTTTCATTACAGCATCATGAAGACTTGTCGTAATTCGTTCTAGATACTCAACAGCGTCATCCATGTTTGAACTATCGCCAATTTCTTCAGCAACCTCAAGTCTAGTTTTAATAATAATAAGCTCGCTGACTAGATTCATAAGGTTATCCAGACGATCTATATCAACTCGAACTGTTTTTGATGTTTTGGCTTTTTCTTTCATTTGTTTCTTTTCGTCGGACGCTTTAGCCGCTTTTTTAGCTGATGTTTTCTTTGTAGTAGGAACTGCAACTGCATCTTCCTCTATTTCTTCAACCTCAACTTCTTCAACGTCTTCAACTTCCTCAACGTCTTCAACTTCTGTAACTTCAGATAATACAAGCTCACTTGACTCTATTTCTGAGACAATAACATCACCAATTTCAGAGATATTCAATATTTCCAGCTTAGTAGCTTCTGCATCCATATTTGTGATGAAAAGAATTTCAAAACCTTCTTCAAACTTTTCATCTTCAATATCTTCCGCAGACGGATATGATTTTACAATTTCACCAAACTGCTCAAGTGTATTAAACACTATGAATGATCTAGCTGCTTTCAACATACAGTTCTCATCAAGTGTTACTCTGATCTTAAGAGGATGAAGCGCTTGATCTATCGCTTGCTTAAGAACGTCTCCTATATCAGATATATCTAAGTTAAACTCACTTGAACTAACCGCCTGAGAAACCACAATTTTCGTCTCAGCCTCTTCTACAGGCGCTTTTGTTTCCGTCGTTCCATCCACGGGAGTTAAGTAACCTTTATTCACAAGAATGGTTTGTAGTTTTACAACCAGTTCTGAAGCGTCAGTGCTACTTTCTTGACCTGTACTTTCAAGAGATGTAATATGATCCTCGAGCATATCGAAACACTCAAATAGTACATCCACAATTACTGTAGTAACTGGAATTTCACCGTTTCTAACTTTATGAAGCACATTTTCCATTTCATGCGTTACATTCGCAACCTGAGTGAAGCCCATAGTTCCTGCCATACCTTTAATAGTATGAGCTATACGGAAAATTTCATTAAGTAAATTAAGGTCTTCAGTATTATTTTCTAGATCTAATAATATGGTATTCATATGCTGCAAATGTTCTTTTGATTCATCAATAAAGATTTCGAGATATTGACTCATGTCCATAAATTTACACCCCCATGGCTTTCAGGATTTCACTTGTGATTTCATTCAACGATACAACTTTGTCAACCACGCCTTCAGCAATTGCCGATTTAGGCATTCCGAAGACCACACAACTTTCTTCATTTTGAGCAATAATATGCGCCTTATTCATTTGTTTGATATTAGCAAGTCCTTTTGCCCCATCAGCACCCATACCAGTCATTATAACTCCGATGATATTCTCAGTTCCTAAATCTGCAATAGAGTACATCATCGCATCTACTGATGGTCTATGTCCTGTCACTGGTGGGTCACCACCAAGATTAATTTTATAGCCATTCCTATCTTTTATAACACGTAGATGATAATCACCAGGTGCAATATAAACCCATCCAGCTCTTAAAACATCTCCATTTTCTGCTTCTTTAACACTCAATTCTGACATAGTATTCATTCTATCTGCTAAAGACTTCGTAAATCCAGCCGGCATATGCTGTACAACGATAACTGAAGCATCTAAATTTGCAGGTAATGTTGGAATAACGGACTGCAGAGCTCTAGGTCCGCCAGTTGAGGTTCCTATTGCAACTATCTTTTTCAAGCTACCACTAGGTGGGGCTTTCGCAGCCTTCCTACTGATCTCTGGTTTAGGTCGTGGACTCACCGCCGGTCTTGCTTTAACAGACCTAATATGAGCTTTTCGTACAACACGTATTTTTTCATGGAGTTCTTTCTTCACATCATCAGTATTAACTTTAAATATACTTGAAGGTTTTGTTATGAAATCAATCGCGCCAAGCTCAAGTGCTCGAATTGTTGCATCCGCGCCTTCTTTGGTTATACTGCTCAACATAAGAACTGGAACAGGGCACTCTTCCATAATACGTTCAAGTGCATCTAGTCCATCCATTACAGGCATTTCCACATCAAGTGTTACCACATCAGGATGCAAAGTTTTCACTTTCTCAAGTGCTTCTTTACCATTCCGCGCCGTATCCACTACTTCAAATGATTCTTCTTCATTAATAATGTCTGTGATTACTCGCCTCATAAAAGCAGAGTCATCAACCACTAATACTTTTGTTTTCATTAAATCAGCCCTTTATTTCGCATACTCCTCTGCTTTTTAAAAATAAAACTGATAATTTGAGAACGTATGTTATCATCCATTCCCTCAAACATAACCCCAATTTCATAATTCTCAAACGCTTCTAACGTTGACCTGCATCGAACAACCTTACCGGTAAATTCAACTTCTAACTGCTCTAACATGAGGAATCCTGTTATATCAATTCCAAGTTCAATCGGTTTTCTACTTAAAGCCCGAAAACCTCCACCGCTTAAATCTTTACCAAGCATTTCAATAAATATGGTTTCTGGTTCTTCGTCAATAATGACATTTGGATTATCCTTAAATTTTTCTATGAGTCGTTCGCGTTTTCGGATCTCAGCCTCCGTTAACACAGGTTGTGATGGATCTTCAATTTTAATGCTTCCAATAAATGGTAATCTGAAGTATTTTCTACGCTGAGATTTTTTAATATCACTGCTTTTTTTTAAGTGTATTACGCTCACTCTGTCTAATTCAGATCTTCCAGTTACTGTTGCATAAAAGGTATAAATACCTGCTTTTGCCCTTGAAAGAATGACCATGAGCATAGTACCTGTTTCAACTGGGTAAATTCTTCCTTCATAGATAGGTGCACTAATAAATAAATCTACATTACTCTGAACCAGTTGAACGTTACACTTCAATCGTATGATTGTGTTCTCCTTAGTCAGAACATCCAAATCTACCGGATCCCCAGGTTCCATGATCTTATTAAATTCCAAGCTCACAGTATCCCTCCTGACTGTCTAAATCCAAATTATGCTCCCTTGTCTAGACTAATGTTTCTGCAGCTATCAAATTTGTACTAATTTGCTTTAAATAACTTCTCAATAAACCTTGTAAATCCACTAGACGAACCCGTAAAGGTTTTGTTGTTTTCAATATTATAAGCGATTAACTCAACACCACGACTTGCTAAACAGTTTGGATGTTCTAGCAAGAATGGACTCTGTGACCTAACAGCTTTTTTCACATTATTATCTTCATAAATATACCCCAAATTATCAAGTTCAACATTGAGGAATTTCTTCGATGCTGAATTTAATTTGTGGAATACATTTTGACCTTCTTTATTTGAGTCAACCCTATTTACAACTACTTTAATGTTCTTCTCCTCATTTGCAATGTTCTTAATAACTGCATATGCATCCGTAATTGAAGTTGGATCTGGAGTTATAACCATAACAACATCAGAGGCTGCCCGAATAAATGATATTACCGATTGACTTAACCCTGCACCAGTATCGATCAAAATATAATCTGAATCATCATTTAAGAACGACAAGCTTTCAATTAGGCGTCCAATTTCTTCAGCATCTAAATTCACCAAATCCATCACACCAGAACCACCAGAAATAATACGAATGCCATGGGGTCCATCAAGAATGATGTCTTTAATTTCTTTTTCATTTCTTATAACATGAGATAATGTAAATTTAGGAACCAGTCCTAACACGACATCAATATTCGCAAGACCTAAATCTGCATCAATAATCGTTACATTTTTCCCAAGTCTACCTAATGCTATTGCGAGATTAACAGTAAAGTTTGTCTTACCTACACCGCCCTTACCACTAGAAACTGTGATAATACGTGCATCGCGAATAGCAGGACTTTGCTCCTCATCATAAGAGCGTTGCAGCTTAGAGCTGTATATAATTTCTCTTAGTTTCTGTGCCTGATCCATTGCTATTCCCCCACAATGAAGTTAACGACTTTATCGACGTTAGCAATCTCTATATCATCTGGAACACTTTGACCTATTGCAAAATAAGAAAGTGGTCTGCCGGTATGAGCCTTTACATTAAGTATGTTCCCCAATGAACTTGCTTCATCAAGTTTTGTGAATAGCAGTTTGTAATCATTCAAAAACTCGTAAGAATTCAAAATGCTTACAATATCTTTATACCCCGTCGTTAAACTGATAACTAAAAATATCTCGGGATTTTTCAAGTGTTTCATCAGATTATCAAGATCACTTTTTAACTCCACACTTTTATGAGATCTTCCTGCAGTATCCACTAGAACAAAATCTTTATCGTTGTATTTATGAAGCGCCTCACGTATTTCTTCTGGTTCATATATAACAGTCAGCGGTATTCCTAAAATCTCGCTGTATGTCTTCAACTGCTCTACCGCTGCAATTCTAAACGTATCTGCAGTTACAAGTCCAACTGATCTATTTTCTATTAAAGATAGTCTCGCTGCTAACTTAGCAAGTGTCGTCGTTTTTCCAACACCTGTGGGCCCCACAAAAAGAAACACACTTTGCGAATTCTCTTTCATTTCAATTGTGTACGGTTCCCCAAGCATATCTCTGATAATTGGTTCAATAACTTTCATTGAGTTTGAGTTGAGTTCTTTACTACCTAACGAATTCATAATCGATTCGATAGTAGTTTCAGCTATTTCTTTATCCCTCAGATTTGCCTTAAATGATGAAACATGGCTCTCTTCGATCACCTGATGCACAACTTGTTTTTGCTCTGGTGCAACAACCACTGGTGGTACAAATCGTTTAGCAACTTCGTTTTTTTGAAGTTTATCCATCATTTCCAACACCATCTGTTTGAGTTCACTGACCTCACCACTTAACGATGTAGTATTCGGGACTGGAACCGGTTCGACAACTTCAGGTTTTTGTTTCTGCTCTGATATTTGTCGTATTGCTTCTAGAGCATCTTGAACTTCTCGCTCATGTGATTTGTTGACTTGACTTGACACTGCATCCGGTTCATCAATTGCAGCAACAACTTCAATAAGTCTTCCGCCAAACCACCCTGAAATTCCTTTTTTTCTTATTTTCCTTGTATGTAGGATTACCGCATCTCGGCCTAATTCATTTTTCACACGAATCATTGCCTCCGATAGGTCATTCCCAATATACCGTTTTACTTTCATTAAACAGTCACCATCCCCGCAGATTGTACCTCAACATCAGGCTCAATTTCATTATAAGATAAAACAATCAAATCTGGTATTTGTGTTTCTGTTAATCGCTTAAAGTAGAATCTGACTATAGGAGCCGTTAAAACAATAGGCTGTTCCCCGAGTGATAAAAGATTCTGAATCTCTACCGCTAAATTATTTAGTAATGATTGAGTTGTCGTTGGATCTATTGACAAATAGGTACCCATATCAGACTGTTGAATTGACTCCATCAAAGTATTTTCAAGACTCTGCTCAAGTGTAACCACGCGAGCTCTCTTTGATGGCATATATTGAGACGTGATTTGACGACTCAAGTTTTGTCTCACATATTCAGTCAATATGTTTACATCTTTAGTAGATCTCGAATTATCTGCAAGCGTTTCAAGTATAGAATTCAAATCTCTAATTGATACGCCCTCTTTGAGTAAATTTGACAATACCTTCTGTACATCTCCAATTGCCATAAGGGCTGGAATCAGTTCATCTACGAGTGTCGAGTTATTTTCTTTGACATTATCAATAAGTGACTTAACTTCTTGTCGTCCAAGCAGCTCATGTGCATGACGTTTTACAATTTCAGTTAAATGTGTCGATATAATCGAAGAAGGATCAACAACTGTGAATCCAAGTATCTCCGCTTTTTCACGTTCATCAGCTGAAATCCACTTGGCTGGCAGCCCAAAAGCCGGCTCCACAGTGTCTATACCAGAAACTGTACCTTCGGCATTTCCAGGGTCCATAGCTAAATAGTGATCAAACATTATTTCGCCATATGCGACTTCATTCCCTTTAATTTTTATTGAATAGGCATTAGGTTCTAGTTGAATGTTATCTCTAAGTCTAATCATTGGTACAACAATACCTAGTTCTAACGCAATTTGACGTCTGATCATAACCAATCTGTCAAATAAATCGCCGCCTTGATTTGGATCGGCAAGAGGTATAATCCCGTATCCGAATTCTAGTTCAATAGGATCAACTTGTAATAATGGTATTATGTTTTCAGGTTTTCTAATATCATCAACTTCAGGAGCCTCTTCCTCCTCGGCAATCATTTCACCTGATATAGCACGTTTTACTTCTTTCGATAACGTAAATGCTAAGTACGATAAAAACAGTGCCAAAGAAATAAACGGTACTGCTGGAAGTGGTGTGAATAATCCTAATGAAGCTAATACGCTCGCAACGATATAAAGAATATGCGGCTCTCTAAACAATTGCGAAAATACATCTTGACTCAAATTGGAATCAGAAGCAGCACGTGTAACAACAATACCTGTCGCAACAGAAATCATAAGTGCAGGAATCTGGCCTACAAGACCATCACCAACCGTGAGTAGTGTGTATTTTTCAAGAGCTTCCGGGATGGAAAGTCCAAATCTAAAAGCTCCAATAGCAAAACCAGCCACAATATTTATAATTGTAATGATAATACCAGCTATTGCATCGCCTTTTACAAACTTACTGGCACCATCCATTGCGCCATAAAAATCTGCTTCTTTTTGTATATTTGTTCTTCTTTCTCTGGCATCAGCTTCTGATATAAGACCAGAGTTCAAATCTGCATCGATTGCCATCTGTTTACCCGGCATTGCATCCAAGGTGAATCTAGCAGCAACCTCTGATACACGTTCAGCACCTTTTGTGATTACAAGGAACTGTATGAGTATAATAATTAGAAATATAACAAAACCAACAATTGCATCTCCACCGATAACAAACTCACCGAATGCATCAATAACGTCACCAGCTTCGCCCTCTGATAATATCTTACGTGTGGTCGAGATATTTAAGGACAAACGAAATAAGGTTGTTATGAGAAGCATTGATGGAAAAACGGCAAACTCTAACGGTTCCTTAATGAACATGGATATAAGCATGATCATCATAGAAAGTGCAATATTCATGCTTAAAAATAAATCCAAAAAACCAAGTGGTACTGGAATAATCATTAGCATAATAATGCCAATCATTAAAATGACGACACCAATGTCACTAAACTTCATAAGTGCCTCCTCAACTGCTTTTCTTTAGCTTGTATACATAAGCCAATACTTCAGCCACTGCATGGAATAGTTCCTCTGGGATAAATGCTCCCAGCTCTACTTCCGCATACAGTGCACGAGCAAGTGGCTTGTTTTCAACAATTGGTACATCATTTTCTTCAGCAATCTTTTTTATATTCTTTGCAATTAAATCTTTCCCTTTTGCAACCACTTTCGGAGCATCTGATTTATCAGGATCGTAATTAATGGCAACTGCAAAATGAGAAGGATTCGTTATTATAACATCAGCTTGAGGTACTTCCTGCATCATACGACCCATAGAAATTTCCCGTTGCTTTTGTTTAATTTTCCCTTTTAATTGAGGATCACCCTCGGTCATTTTATACTCATCTTTAATTTCTTGCTTAGACATCATCATGTCTTTTTCATTTTGCCAAATCTTATATGCATAATCTCCAACACCCAGCACCAGTAAAAAAATCACCGAGCGTAACATTAAATTAAATGTAAGATCCCACATGATTGCGGCAATTTGCCATATGTTCAGTTCTAGTAGTGTTATTATTTCATTCTGTCTACCTAGTAAGTAACTTACCGTTATGTATAACAATAATGAAGCTTTGAGAACCGATTTAGCAAGTTCAACCAATGATCTTATCGAAAATAATCTTTTAAATCCATTAATCGGATTTATTTTATCCAACTTCAGTTGGAGCGTTTTAACTGTGAACAACACACCAACTTGAAGATATGCCATAGCGACACCTGTAACCAGTGCAATTAACAAGACTGGCATAGCTGTGGCTAAAATTGTCTTAAATGTTAGACCCATTATGCCCATAATAAATGACACTTCAGATAACTGATCAGGTTTTTCCATGGCCCTTGAAATCACTTGAAAGTATTCAACAATATTTTCAATAAGTGATTCCTTCAACAAATCAATACCAAAAAATACAGCCAGTAAAGATACCGCTGCGCCTAAATCCTTACTTTGAACCACTTGCCCTTTATTTTTAGCATCACGTCTTTTCTTTGACGTCGCCTTTTCGGTTTTCTCTCCACCAAAGTGCTGAAGATTTACTGGAACAAGTTTCATCATTTGAGATACACCATGAACCTTATCATATAGTTCCAAATCCATTCAAACACCTCAGTGTACGCAGTTACGTAATAGGGTACCAATGCTACGAACAAGAAAATTCCAACAGTAACTTTTAAAGGCATTCCCAACATAAATACATTCATGCCAGGCATTGCTTTTGCCAACAGCCCCAGAAGAATATTACTAATAAAAACTGTAACCACAAACGGTGATGCTAATTTGAAGCCCATAATAAAAGCCGCTTGCAATACTTCTGTTAACTGCATATAAGCGAACACGTTATACACACCTCTACCAACCGGTGCAAAATTATATGTCTCAACAAGAACTCTAATGAGTTGGTGATGTCCATTTATTACAAAGAAAATCATCAGCGACATAATGTAGAATAAATTCGCAGATACAGGCAATGAGTCCGTGCCAATGGGGTTAATTACACTAACCATTGAAAATCCAATATTTCTATCAATAATTGCACCTGCAAGATAAATGCAACTTAAAGCAAGTACCATGACCATGCCAAATGAAAGTCCAATTATAAATTCGATGATCAATAAATAAGCAAGGTTTAGAAATGTATCAATCCCCGAAACGTATTGGAGGTCTAAAACCGGTAGAAGTACGTAACTTGTAAAGAAAACCAGACCAACCTTCACCTGAGGAGGAATATTTTTACTCCCAAAAACAGGTATAATTACAAATAAACCAGACATTCTAGTTATACATAATAACAGTGCAACAAAAAGTGCAGTTAGAGACATCGAAATACCCCATCTCTATAAAACAACTTGATCAATATACCCAAATATTGTCATAGTCATTGAAATCAAATTTTGTATAAGCCATGGTCCTGCAGACATTAGTACAAGAAAAACAACCAGAATTTTAGGTACAAATGCCAGTGTCTGTTCCTGAATTTGAGTGGTTGCTTGGAAAATTGCTATAAGCAATCCTATACCAAGTGCAGAAAGAAGCATTGGTGCTGCTAATAACAAAATGGTCTTTAATGCCAATGAAAATACGTCAACAACCATCCCTTGATCCATACCGCACCTCCACTACCTTATTGATAATATGATTTTTTCAACTATAAGATTCCAACCATCAACCATTATAAACAACAATAACTTGAACGGCATCGATATCATTACAGGCGGAAGCATCATCATGCCAAGTGCCATTAGTGTACTTGCTACTATCATATCTATGACAATAAACGGAATGAATAATAAGAAACCTACTTCAAATCCAGTTTTTATCTCACTAATTATAAATGCTGGAATAAGTGCCGTCGTTGGTATGTCAGCATACTCGCTAACTTCTTCTACGCCAGCTAACTCGATGAACAATTTCAAATCTTTGGTTCTAACTTGTCTTAGCATAAATTCTCTAAGTGGTTCTACTGCATTATCAAGAGCAACCTCCTGGTTGATTTCACCTGCAACAAGAGGGTCATAGGCCGTTGTCTTAATTTCTGAAATTGTTGGTGCCATTATGAAAAATGTTAAAAAAAGTGCAAGTCCTATCAACACTTGATTCGGTGGCGTTGTTTGCAACGCAAGTGCTCGCCTAACAAATGAAAAAATGATGATAATTCGTGTAAAACAGGTCATCATCAAAAGTATTGACGGGGCTATAGTTAGTATTGTGAAGAATAATAGAATCTGGACAGTCGTTGCTGCCTCTTCGCCACTATTCGATTGGCCGAAATCAACATTTAAAGAAGGAATACTCAACTCCTCTGCAAATGTTGGACTTGATCCTAATATGAATAGAGACATGACAAAAACGACCACTAAAGCACAAATCGTACTTCGTGTGCTCTGATTTTTAAAAAATCTGAAATAGCCCCTATTTGTCATTTGATTCATCCTGTCCTGTGTCTTTTTTTGTAGTCAGTTTTGAAAGAATATTATGAAATTCTACTGTTTTATCTACACTCTCAATGTCTAAATCATCTCTTTTATCAATCAAATGAGATCCGTTTTTATCCAAATACATTATATAATACGTTTTTTTTAGTTCAAAAATTACAATGTATCGTTCTAAGCCTAAAGGCAATTTTTCCACCATACGTAGATTCCGGCTTCTCATATTTGATTGGCCGGATTTTGTTATGTAACGTACAAGGTAATACACCAAAAACAAGACCAGAAAAAATAAAATGAAATTGACAACTATGCCCGCTGACAAGCTATCAAATACACTTTCTGGTCCACTTTTTGAAAACGTGTAAAGTGGAAAGGAAACATGCTTCATATGGCAACGTCTCCTCCCCTTATTTATCCAAGAACTTTCTTAACAGCTTCAATAACACGATCTGCTTGGAAAGGCTTCACTATAAAGTCACGTGCACCAGCTTGGATCGACTCAATAACCATTGCCTGTTGACCCATTGCTGAACACATTACAATTTTTGCATTTGGATCAATCTTTTTGATTTCCTTAACAGCTTGAATTCCATCAACTTCTGGCATTGTAATATCCATAATAACAAGATCAGGATTCAATTCCTTATATTTTTCTACTGCTTTTTGACCATTCTCAGCTTCACCAAGAACTGTATACCCATTTTTAGTTAGAACATCCTTAATCATCATTCGCATGAATGCTGCATCATCAACAACTAATATTCCGTTCGGCATATGAAATCCTCCTTATATTTTGCTAAGCTTTATTAATTCTTTTTTCAGGTACAACTATGTCCGTAATACGAACACCGTAATTCTCATCAACGACGACAACTTCCCCTTTTGCTATCCTTTTGCCGTTCGCCAAAATATCCAAAGACTCTCCTACTAATCTATCTAACTCGATCACAGTTCCAACACCAAATTCAAGTATTTCACTGATTTTCTTTGAAGTTCTTCCGAGTTCTACAGTTATTTCTAGAGGAACATCTTTGATTAATGCAATATCTGAAGAAAAACTTTGACCAGCTATTCCACCATCAAAACTCTCATATTGAAGCGGTTGAGCATTGACTGGGTTTACATGCTGTCGAGGTGGTGCTTGTTGTTGATACATGCCTTGTTGTTGCATCGGTTCAGCGTATTGCTGCTGCTGAGGTGGCATCTGTTGCGGTTGCATTGGTGGTGCCTGTTGCATTGGTGGTGCTTGTTGCGGTTGAACTGGTTGTGCAGGCGCAGGCGTCGGCGGTGCTTGTTGAACTGGTACCTCAGGCTCTGCAACCTCTTGTGGCGAACTTGATTCAAGTAAACTTGTAACAAGCTGCTTCGCAACATTCACTGGAAGAATCTGCATGATTTCACTGTCAATCAAATCACCAACAGTCATTTTAAACGCAGTCTTCACCAATGCTTCTTCTGCATCGATTCCAAATGAATTGATATCGATATTAGAAAGACTCTCATAAATTGCTTCTGGTGGAGATATATCCACCTTAGTAGCCAACATTTCAGATAAGGATGTTGCAGATGAACCGATCATTTGATTCATGGCTTCACTGATTGCACTTAAGTGTAAATCAGTTAGTTCGTCTGGTACATTTGTACCATCGCCGCCCATCATTAAATCAGTTATTATCTTTACATCGCTTTCTCTTAGGATTAGAAGATTTAATCCCTCTATACCTATTTTATACTTAATATGAATCATGACAAGCGGATCTTCAAAATCCTTGGATAATTCATTCATATTAGTTTCAGAAACACGCGGTGTCGTTATGGTTACTTTTTGGCCTAATAATGTGAACAGCGTAGTTGCTGCTGTTCCCATGCTTATATTCCCAACTTCCCCCAATGCATCTTTTTCATCATCAGTAAGATGAACAACAGGTTCTCCAGCCGAATCGTCGGAATCTCCACCGGTTAATAAAGCATCTATTTCTTCTTGAGAGAGCATATCAGCCATTTACTTCATCTCCTTCCGTTAGAGATTTTGTTATTTTAACAGCAACCTTATTTTTCTTAGCACCAGGTCGCCCGAAAAATTGCAAATCTTTTTCTACAAATACTTCAAAATCTTGATCGGTTCTCTTGTCTAGTAATATTATATCCCCGGTTTGGAGACCTAAAAACTCTCCAACCGAAATTTCAGTTTTACCCACAATAGTACGAACAACAACTTGAGTAGATCCAACGTTATCGTGCAGAGCAGTTCTTTCCTCCGGCGTACTATCTTTTCGTTGACTCTTAGAGAACCAAAGCTTAGAGCTTAAGTTCGGAAGAATTGGCTCAAGAACATAATGAGGAATACAGATATTAATCATACCTTCAACCTCGCCAACCTTGATACTGAATGTTACAAGTGCAATCGACTCTGATGGCGAAACGATCTGTGCAAACTGCGAGTTCGTTTCTATTGCTTCCAACTTTGGTCTTAACTCAATGATGTTGCCCCACGGCTCTCTTAGTAAATTAATAAATTTAATGAGCACTGTCTTTAAAAGAGTCATCTCAATTTCAGTTAAAGCTCTGTGTTCCTTATGGACACTTGCTCCAGCACCACCAAGAACACGTTCAATCATTGCAAAAGCAATATCTGTGGATAGATCGATTATAATCTGCCCATCCAGAGGCGCGAAGTCTACGATGCCGAGTATTGCAGGATTAGAAATAGAGTTACTGAATTCATTATAAATCAAACTCTGAACAGATAAAACCTCAAGTTCAATAAAAGTTCGTAAATATCCAGATAAAAAGTTATTCAGTAACCTTGAAAAATTCTCATGAATAATTTCAAGAGTCTTCAATTGGTCTTTTGCAAACTTATCGGGGCGAGAGAAATCATATTTTCTGATTTTTTTCTCGTGTGAAACTTCTTCAATTTCTTTTACATTAACTTCTCCGGTACTTAAGGCGGACAAGAGTTCATCTATATCATTTTGGGATAATACATCTGACATCTAACTCACCTCCCTATATCTATCAATTTTCAAGTAAGTTCTTTAGAATTTACCCAATTTACCCTTGGATGATAAATTGGAGAAAATAAACATTTGTAATTGTTTCTGCATCTGATTCCAAAAGTTCTATAATCAATTCTTTAATTTCGTCACGCGTTCTTTCTTGAAAACTTGGACTTTGAGTTTGCTCGTAAGTTTTACGCCTGAATATTTCATATATGCTATTTGTGATCGCAGATTTATTCTTGTTTAACATTTCTAGAATCACTTCATCAGTGTACTCAATGACAACATTAAACTTGAGTATTTTCCGTTCGTCAGCAATATTAGAATATAACTCACCTAGCTCATACTCCATATATACAACTGGATCAGGTTCGTCTGATCTGTTTAATACTAGAAAAAACACCGCTCCACCGACAATTGCTAAAAGCACAACCACTGCGATTATAATTATCATTGTCTTATTCATTGTGTACTCTCCTCTGTGTCAGTATCATTACCATTCCCAGGTCCAATTGTCTCGAAGAACCGACTTAATATCACAATATCCACACGTCTATTTTTTGCTCGGCCTTCTCTAGTTCCGTTATCGGCAATAGGATAATATTCGCCATAACCCGATGCTGACAATCTCTCTGGCGCAATTTCTGCCCTATTGATGAAAAACTTGATTACATTAGTTGATCTTGTTGTTGACAATTCCCAGTTCGATGGAAACCGAACTGTATTTATAGGAACGTTATCAGTGTGACCTTCAACTCT
>Ga0070725_10000595_pt1 | contig 23910 bp, 19 predicted proteins | sample tdDd002_FD_69781 | JGI IMG/M metagenome (GOLD analysis project Ga0070725, IMG submission 69781) | Marine sediment microbial communities from the Atlantic coast under amendment with organic carbon and nitrate - tdDd00.2 | ecosystem: Environmental > Aquatic > Marine > Coastal > Sediment | place... | reverse complement strand
TCACTTCGTGGACGAAGCATATACAAAGCGATAATCGGTAATGTCAATAAAAGCGCTAGACTACTTATCGGGCTAAAAAATCCCATCTTATCACCTCAATATATTATGTACTAACAGTTTTTGCAGCACATGTTTTTCTTCATCTGAATCTACATTCAACACGACATGACGATGTCCAGCACCAGTTAATAGATGCTGAATCCTGTCTTGATGTGACTTTAGTGCCTCATGATAAGACGCCATCATCCTTTTGGTACAATGGACTTCTACCAGAGCGCCTGATTCCACATCTTCTAACTCTAACATCCCCTCATACTCAGGATCCAACGTTTCGTCGGATAACACCTGCAATGCGAGTACGTGTTGCTTCATCATTCTAAAATGCTGATGTACACCTTCGAAATTTTCAAATAGTAGGTCACTGATCCAAACCGTAATGCCTTTCTTAAAAGATATTTCTTTTGTTAGCGTCTCAAAATTCATTTTTGAAACCCACTCTATCTTATCCAATGTTTGCTGAACTCTATAATACTGACTCAAGCCTTTTATAAATTCCGTCTCTGTAAATAAAGACTCTTTTCCTCGGGTGATTATCCGCACAGAATCCCCTGCTGCTAAGGCAACGTAAGAAATAATCAGTACAAGATCTTCCGATAGTTCGCGTTTTTTTTCCAACATGCCCATTGAAGCGGAATGGTCGAGTACAATGGTGATTCTCGCCTCCCGTTCTTCTTCATATAATTTAACGTAGTACTGATCCGTTCTTGCATAAGCATTCCAATCAATGAGGCGAATATCATCACCTGGGTTATAGGGCCTGAAATCCGAAAACTCCTGGGACTGTCCCTTCTGACGAGTTTTTCGTTCTCCCTCATAATGACTTAAGAATCCTTCTGCGCCATCTATCTTATATTGCATGAGTTGTTGCAATACTGCCTTGTTTAACATCGCCGACACCTACACTTCAATTTCATCAAGAATCATTTCAATAATTTTATCTGGGGAATAGCCTTGACTAATCCCTTCAAAATTCAGTTTGATGCGATGTCTCAACACATCTTTTGCCAGAACCTGAATATCTTCAAACGAGACATTTCCTCTACCTCTAAAAGCTGCCCTTACCTTGGCTGCACCAATAAGTCCCTGAGCGCCACGAGGACTTGATCCATAATTTAGATATTTCTTAGCCGTAACTGTTCCATGTTCCGAATTGCCATGGGTACCCATGATAATCTTAAGGCCATAATCCCTTACCTCATCGGAAATCGGTACACAGCTGCACAACGCTCTAATTTCCAGAACTTTCTCAGCTGTTAGTACCGGTTCGACTTCAACCGTCTTACCTTCCGTTGTCATTTCAATAATTTTTGACAAATCATCAAACTTAGGATATTCAACAATTGTTTTAAATAAAAATCTATCTAATTGTGCTTCTGGAAGGGGATAGGTTCCCTCCATTTCAATCGGATTTTGTGTCGCCATAACGAAATAAGGTTGGTCTAATTGAAAGGTTTCTGTTCCAATCGAAATTTGACGTTCCTGCATTGCCTGCAGTAACGCCGACTGTGTTTTAGGTGTTGCACGATTGATTTCATCCGCTAGTAACAAATTAGTAAACGCCGGTCCTTTCTGAAACTCAAAAGTTCTTTGTCCATGAGCATCCGTTTGTATTAAATGTGTCCCTACAATATCTGTAGGCATTAAATCTGGCGTAAACTGAATTCTTGAAAAGTCTAAATCCAACGCCTGACCCACGGACTTGATTAATTCTGTTTTTCCTAGTCCAGGGACACTTTCGAGAAGGACATTACCACCAGCAAATAATGCAATCAATACTTTTTCTACAACTTCATCTTGTCCTATAATCCTCTTACATATTTCTGTTTTAACTTGATCAAGGGAGCTGACCAACTGTTCAATTTCTTTTGACATAATGCCTCCATTATTGGTTAATCTTTATAAAGTAATCTTTTACTACAGTCTCCATACCTGCCGGAATATCACCTTGTGACAAATCTCTAAGCGCTTGTTTCTCATAAAGCGCCATCACTTCACGATACTCTTTCTTCTCACCAAACTCACCATTCAGCGTCAATACTTCGATTCGCGTTACATCCGTTTCATCACCTTGACTCAATTGAAAATCACCTTCCGAAGTCAAAATTCTGGGATCTACAAACAAAACTTCCTCCGGTGCTGTTCCTGCCCCAAGTCCACGGCCATTACCACCTTGTCCATTGCCGCTCTGTCCGTTCGAACCACCAGAACCATTGCCTGAGCTCCCATGATTATGGGTTGAAGGAGAGGTACACTCTCCAGTTGTACTATTTCACGTCCCATTTCCAGAGTCTCCATTCGATTGACTTTGCCCATTTTGCTGGCTGTCTGACGACTGCTGTCCATTAGAACTTTCTTGTCCATCACTGTTCCCCTGATTACCATCACTGGATTGACTTCCTTCAGCTGATGTTCCATTGCTTTCAGCAACTTCACCTTCTGACATAGAGCCAGCACTCATTGTACTTTGTCCTAATGTCGCGAGAAGGGAACTACTTTCCTCATTCAACGCAATCTCTTTCATCCCCTCTAAGGACTCTTTGACAGCATCAGGCAACCCTTCAGCTGACAACGCTTCTTCAACAGAGCTTTCCAATTTAAACATATTTTCTTCTATTAAACTTCGATCTTGTTGACGAAGTCCATCTTTTACGGCCTCTAAATACTCTTCTGTTGACGCTTCAAGCATAGCCATTTCTTCCGGATCCAATTCACTTTCCTTTAGTTTCTCAAATAAAGCCTCTTCCTCTGTATCCAAGGCCTGGATTTCTTCAGCAATTCTTTCTGCTTCCCGGGAAATATCTGTTTCCAGAAAACTTAATGCTACTACACCACTCATTAAAAGTATCGCCATCATCAGTAAATACTTATTCGGTTTTAATGAAATCATTTTATAACGCGATTCGTCCTCCAAACATTTCGTTAAGTCTTCTTCCAAGTACGAACAAAATGGATTCTCTTTCCCCTTATAAGCTAAGTAGGTTGCAACGCGATTCTCAAATCCCAGGGCATCAATTTCTTCATTCAACACTTTACGACTCGGACGATATAACCATGTCACAATAGTTGCCCCTATAAGCGTCACAGCAGTAACACCGATTAGCCATTGTTGCACCCCATTAAATAGCCATATCTTTGAAACGCCAAGCAATAGACAAGCCACCGCTAACAGTCCACTCATCGTAAGAAGGCCTATTTTTAATAAATAGGCCACGTAAAATCGCTTGTAATAAGGCTTTAATAATTTTTCTACACGCATCTGCTACACCACTTTTCCAATTACCTTTTTTACTTTTTTTATCGGATTTATCCGTTTAGCCGCTAACAATACACACGCCGCTGATATTCCTAATTGAATACCTAAAGTAATCATTAAATTCACTAGTGTACCGGTATTACCCGAACCAAAATTCAAGAAACTTATACCCAACCCTAGATTCAGATCCATCAAAATACTTAAGGGTGCAAATGGATGTAAGTACATTAACAAATAGGCCATATTGCCAGAAGCACTTGAATAATAATCTAACATCATATAAGCAGCGCCCGTAAGCATCATAACACCAACCGTTAAAAATAACAGAATGCCATAAGTAATGGCAGTCGCTGCTGTAGTCCTCTTAAAGACCGTCGACATTAATATACCAATGCTCCCCATCAACAGGGAACTCATCATGCAAACACAAATAAATAAAAATAGATCTACAATACCAATACCACCGAACAAGTAAATAATTGAAAACACAGGGATTGATGCAACAATCAGCATGAATACTTTATAAAGACCTGCAAGTAATTTTCCAAGAATAATTGAGCGCGTTGATAACCGTGTCGCTAGCAACACATCAAAGGTACTACGTTGCTTTTCCCCAGAAATGGCCGCCGTCGTCATTGACGGTGAAACAAATAAAACAAGAAACAATTGTAAATAGGCCATTCCAACAAATAAATCTCTCACAAATCCTGGTTCTACACCTGGGTTATAATTATCCAACCCCTGTGCCCAAAAAGTGAACGCCATGATAGAAAGAAGAATTGCTACATAAATAGTGACAAGTATAGGTGTCTTCCAAGTTCTTGTTGAAATTTTTATTTCTTTTTTCAATACAGGATTAAGCATTTTCTTCACCTCCTGTTAATTCCATAAATAAGCTTTCAAGATTATTTTCGGTTTTTCTAAAAGAAGTAATCATTGCACCTCTCTCTACAAAACTCTTTAATAACATGGCCGAAGCTTGATCATTCCCCTTCAATAATATGTCCATTGTTCGATCCGTATGCTGAACCAATTTTAAATCTGGAACCGTTTTCGCATATTTTAGAAGATCAAATTCCGTCGGCATAAAATCGACTTTTATGGGCGATGCACCAAATACACGGTCGTTAATTTCTTCTACGGTGCCTTTTTGAATGATTTTTCCTTTGTTAATGATGCCTATGGTTGAACATAGTTCCGCTAATTCAGGCAAAATATGCGAACTGATAATAACCGTTTTACCCATATGTTTAAGTTCTTTCAAAATATCCTTCATTTGAACACGCGCCCTAGGATCAAGTCCTGATGCCGGTTCATCCAATAATAAAATCTTTGGATTATGAACTAAGGCTCTCGCCAAGCATAAACGCTGCTTCATCCCTCTACTGAGTCCATCGACCATTTCATGCTTTTTCTCACTTAATTCAACAAGTTCTAATAACTCATCAATTGTTTTTTCCAGTTGATGCTTCTCTATTTGTGCGACATCACCGAAAAAAGATAAATACTCATATGCCGTCAGGTTGTCATAAACACCAAAGAAATCTGGCATATAGCCAATTGAAGAGCGAATACCTTTAATATCACTATAGATACTCTTGCCATCAATCATTACTTGACCTGCATCTGGCATAAGTAAAGTAGAAATTACTTTTAAAGTCGTCGTCTTTCCCGCACCATTAGGCCCTACAAAACCAAAAATTTCGCCTTCGCCTATCGATAAATCTAGATGGTCTACGGCTATATTTTTACCATATTGTTTATATAGATTTTGAATCTTAATCATTTTGGACCACCCCTCTCGCTGTTAACATCGGTCCAAAGAACATGTCTCCGCCGTTATTCACCAAATTCACTTGAATCAAGTTTAAGTCTGATATATACTGCTTTTCAACTGTCAGTTCTGATATTACATCATCATGAGTTAGACTATCCCATGTTTCATTCTCATAATTATATAGTTTATACTCAAGCCCGTTTCGGTCGTCTAATTTAATCTTGGTTTCTTCTTCAACTAACCACTCAGGCAATTCATAATCAAACCGTACTTCACCATATCCATAGAAACTATGATCGTAGTGATCATAAAAAGTTTCCCCTTGCATATTGATTTCAGGTACGATTGCGCCTGGTGGTAACGTAACAATGCCACTTGTTGGTTTCGTTATTTCTAAACGATCTACCCAAAAGCTTTTTCCTGTTACTTGAATTTCATCGTCATTTATTTCAATTACTTGAGTTGTGTCATCCTCAACCCATCCAAAGACCATTAATGATGACGCTTGACCCAATCGCCCTTGTTGATTACTGTCAAAAAATGCTTCTACTATACGATTTTTCGCGTACATATCATCAATTGATTGAATTGAACCAAATTGACTATAGAAATCATACACATCCCACCGGTGACCAGTTGAATCAAAAGCAGCATCCGTTGTTTCCACACGCACTGACTCATGTGCTTCAATACGTTCAATGTAATTAGTTGTCTCATTGATTAACACCACTACGTCGACAAGAGGTCGATCGAATGGATTTGTCACTTCAATCACCGAGTTTTCTTCCCCTAGCATAATTTGCTGAGATTCATTTAATAAGGACACTTTGTTTTCTAACATCATATTTACAAATTGAAACTTTTTGATATCTTTAAAAACTACATGTTCCTTATCATCAAAGTAATACATTTTATCTCGTGGTTGATCTCCATATTCAAGAGTACCACTCCAACGAATTGTACTGTCCGTCGGTGCTACATCCACATCTCCAATACCCGAATGTTTAATTCCTAAGAAGGAAGTGGTATGGGATAAATCACCACGCTGATCAATAATCGTCATTCCGTTAACTATCGACTTATTAAAATCAATCCCTTGCCCAACGACAAAGATGACGATGGTTGCCGCAATCGATAAGCCACTTACCATACGCCAGTAGAGAGTTGATTTGCCTCGTTTTCTAATAATAAAGTAACCTACTGGTCCAACCAATAGAACGTATCCGAACACAATGGTCATTATAAGACGAACCGAGGGCATACTCTCCTTCGGCACGCGATTCAATATATGACGCAACTGTCTAAATTGATCGTAATCAATGGCCATATTATAACCACTTTGAACAACTTCTTTCTGTATAACACGTTCAATGACATTGTCGCTACCAGAAGTTTCAACAATCTTTTTCCCACTTAATGAGTAAGTACAAATAAGGAGTTGACCGTTTCCAATCTTCTTCTTATAGAATCCATCCGATTCCGGTACTGGATCAAAATCAGGCGCTGAAAACTCAATCTGTTTAATGCCTGATAAGGCACCTTCTGTTTTGACGATCAAAGGATAATTCGATTTAAGATCAAAAGCCTCGGCCAAAGTTTTTTGAGTGGCAAATTGCTCACCTGTACTTAATAGCAGGACACCACCTTTTTCAGTCCATACTCTTATATTCTGAAGTGCTTCTTCTGAAAGTGCTGTCTCAATGCCATCTACTACCAGAAGATCCACACTTTCTAAATATCTCGATTCTGCCAAATGTTCTGCGGTCATCTTAATCGTATTTAAATTGTGATTCCTGCCCTCTTCCGTTTCTGGAGATGCCAAATTAAAATATGTAAATCCTGCGTATCTATCCGATAAAATACCTGTGATTAACTCGCTCGTTGTTGTTAACTCAGAAATACCAACATATTGCTCAGCAATTAACTTATCCGACGCACTATAAACCTCAGCAAGAAGAAATTTTTCCCTATCATAAGAATAAATATCTTGTTCCATCATCAATGGAATGACATATTTTTTCGGACTATCCTTTGCAACTTCAATTTCAATTTCACTGCTCACGTTGAACTCACGATCATCATCGCGATAGCTTATACGCAAAGTTCCTGTCACATCTTCACCAACTGCATTTACTTCAACCTCGACTGGCACTACATTCCCAGTAACCATAACCCCTTCATATCCCGGTGTCACATTCAATTCAACAATGCCTTGTGCAAAACTCCCTACTGCAATTGCCGGCATCATCAATACAAGAACGACTACGGTGATCCACCATTTTCTCATATATTTCCTCCACATTTCTTAATTATTTCAAGCATATTTTATCACACTCATATGGGCATTCTGTGTCCTGTCAATCAAATCTAATGAAGTTTTAAGAGTTTCTTAAGACTTCATAAAAAAAAGGAGCTCTTAATTAATAAGAGCTCCTTTACTATTTGTATTCTATTGTGGTTTTGCAAAAATCATACGACCAGCAGCTGTTTGTAGCACACTTGTCACAAGAACTTTCTTTGTCTGATTCATAAACTTACGGCCACCTTCAACAACAATCATCGTGCCATCATCTAGGTATGCAATCCCTTGACTGTTTTCTTTACCTTCTTTGATAATGTGAACGGTCATTTCTTCTCCAGGAAGTACTACAGGTTTTATCGCATTGGCCAATTCATTGATATTTAATACAGGCACGCCTTGTAGCTCAGCAACTTTGTTCAAATTGAAATCATTGGTCACTACCATTCCATCAATCGCCTGAGCAAGTTTTAACAGTTTGATATCAACTTCGCCGACATCCTCAAAATCTCTGTCTGTTATTTGAACTTCTAGATGCAGTTCCTTTTGAATGATGTTCAGTATATCAAGACCGCGTCGTCCACGATTTCGTTTTAAGGCATCTGATGAATCTGCGATATGTCGTAACTCTTCCAAAACAAATTCAGGAATAACAATTGGACCTTCTACAAATCCAGTTTTACAGATATCTGATATTCTTCCATCTATAATAACGCTTGTGTCCAATATTTTTGGTTTTGCGCCTTTGGCTTTTTTCGGTGTGTTCTTACTCGAAATAGACAAGCCTGATTTTTTAAATACTTCAGGTAATCGCATCGGGTCCGCAATTCTCTTTGTCGCAACACTGATACCAATATAGGCAAAAAATACATAAGTCATGATACTTAATACACTACTGATAATTCCTAACTCAAGATAATTATATAAATTGCTAATTAAATACGCGATTATAAGTCCAAATATAAGTCCAATAGAACCAGTAATAATTTGACCTGATGGAATTTTTTCCAATTCAATTTCTGTATAATTGATCAGGGTTTTTACACGTCCAATCACCCAAGGTGTAGAGATATAACCGATGAATCCAAAGGTCATGGCAGCTACAACGCCTATCGTTAAAATCACAACGGTACTTGGTGGTTCCTGATTGAACATTTTTAGTAAGCTAGGATTTGTCATCAAATCTGATGCAAGTACAAATCCGACTATAGTTAGGAAAACTGTAATAAATATTCGTACAACTCTCTTAATCATCTTCTCACCTCCTTTTCATAACATGTACTTACAAACTAGTCTAACACAACATGACATAAAATTACAGTTGATTTTACTTTCGTAACAATTCCTTAACATTCAGGCCTTTCAAGGCTTTCAATCCGAACAATAATTGTAAAATTGCAAAAAAAAAACACCGCGATGGTCATCACAGTGTAAATGGATTCCGAAGAATCCATTTAGAAAATACGATTACTAATAATCTTTTCTATTTCTTTTTCGTTTTGACCTGTTGCAAGTACCAATTCACTTACAAGAATTTGTTTCGTTGTCATTAACATTTTACGCTCGCCTGTCGATAATCCTTTTTGATGCTCCATAATTAATAAGTCTCTTACAACACCTGCTACTTCCAGAACATCGCCACTTTTAACCTTTTCCATATTGGCTCTATAGCGTCTGTTCCAATTAGATGGCATATTTGACAATCCAGTTGATAACACTGTTAAAACTGCTTCTACATCTGCATTCGTAATAACATCACGAACACCTAAAAAATTCACATTCTCTGTTGGTAGCATTACTTTCATGTTTTTAAGTGGTAACCTTAAAACGTAATACTCCTTCTCTTCACCTAGTATTTCTTTTGTCTCTACGCCATCGATTATTCCAGCGCCGTGCATAGGATAAACTACTTTATCGCCAACTTTGAACAAATTAGCACCTCCAGTCTGAACCCCTGTCTCTAATACCAGTATAGAGCAATAAAACCATAATGTCAAATCGGACAAATATTTTATCATAACTTAACGGGAAGTGTCAATATATTTTTAGTCATTTGATTTTTAGCTGGAGGCTTGATAGAATAGGCTTAGGGCATCATATACAGGAGGGGAATACATGAAAGATTTACTATGTGATCAATTTCAAAATAAAGTTGATGAAGTACTCGTTCGTCATGCTAGCATTTTAGACATTTTAACTAAATTTAGTCAAACGTCAGCTACTGTTAATCGTGCAGTCGTTAAATCTATTACAAATTGTGGTTGTGTATCCATCGAAACTGATAAAAAAGAATTGCCTTCTGAAATCGAGTACTCAGAAATTCAGACTTATACCAAAACTCATGTTGCAGGTGAGCTTTGCCCGCTTTGTAAGGAAAAAATTGAACAAGAGCTAGGTAACAATTTATTTTATCTTGCAGCACTGTGTAATCATTTAGATCTCAACCTTTATGACGCACTTGTCAAAGAATATGATAAATTAAACACACTTGGTAAATATACTCTTTACTAAAACTTCATATGAAAAGACCTATCTTATTTAAGATAGGTCTTTTTTTAGTTCACGCACCTTATATCTTTTAATTAAAAATATATTCAAAGGCCTCTTGTACAGTTTCCACACCATACACCTTCATTCCATCTACTGCCGTTAAGCCGTCTAAGTTTTTATTCGGGACAATACATGTATCAAAACCTAATCGTTTTGACTCAACAATTCGTTGCTGACAATGGCTAACGCTTCTGACCTCTCCAGTAAGTCCAACTTCTCCAAAAATTACTGTTTTACTGCTTAGTTGGCGCTCACGATAACTCGAAGCAATAGCTGCGACAACAGCTAAATCCGAGGACGGCTCTGTAATGCTCATTCCCCCTACAACATTTAAATAGCAATCCAAAGCGTGCAAACTCATTCCTGCAATCTTATCGAGAACTGCCAACAACATAACCGTTTTATTGTAGTCCAATCCGACTGCTGTTCTTCTTGCACTTGCATAGTTACTTTCAGATACAAGAGCTTGAAGCTCAACTAACACCGGACGACTGCCTTCAATAACTGCCGTAATCACAGAACCTGATGCTTCAATCGTCTTTTCTGATAGAAAAAGCGCTGATGGATTTTTAACTTCTACAAGTCCGATGTTCGTCATTTCAAATACACCGATTTCATTGGTAGACCCATATCTATTTTTCACTGCCCGCACCATTCTAAAAATGTTATGTTTTTCGCCTTCGAAGTAAAGGACTGTATCCACCATATGCTCCAGAACCTTTGGACCAGCAATCGCACCACTTTTCGTCACATGGCCTACAATAAACGTTGCCACCCCTTTTGCTTTGGCGCAATTCATCAATTTCATTGTGCCCTCTCTAACCTGAGAAACGCTTCCTGGCGCAGAGGATACTTCACTGCAATACATTGTCTGAATAGAATCCACGATAAGTAGATCCGGTTTCATTTCATCAACATAACGTATGACGCTATCCATGTTGTTTTCAGCAATAATATATACGTCTGCGTCCATCACTCCAAGACGATCACTTCTAAGTTTCGTTTGACGAATCGACTCCTCACCGGACACATACAACACTTTCTTCTTTTGTAAGCCCACATAATTGGCGACCTGCAAAAGCAATGTTGATTTTCCGATGCCGGGATCACCACCGACAAGGACAAGGGAGCCATTGATAATCCCACCACCCAATACAATATCCAATTCACTGATACCACTACTATAACGAAGCTCATCACCGATTTGAACATCCTTTAGTTTGACTGGTCGCTTATGTTCTTCCTTAATGTTAAACCCTCTTGTTAATGCAGGGGTTTCCACCTCTTCATTAAAGCTATTCCAAGCATTACAATCAGGACATTTCCCCAACCATTTTACACTTGTATAACCACATTCATTGCATACGAATTTTGTTTTTACTTTTGCCACTATTCTACCTCTTTTATCACTATTTTTTCATCTTTTACAATTAACTCTATTGGTGTTCCTTCTATTACTTTTTCTTCTATAATCATATCTGTAATATAATCCTCTATAACAGTCACGATTAATCGATTAATTGGTCGAGCACCATAAACCACATCATAGCCATGATCAACAATATAGTCAATTACCTCTTCCGCAATAATAATTTCGTACCCCAACTTCTTCAAGCGGTTTTCAAACTCGATCAATAATAACCGTGCAATCTCTTTAACATCCTCCTGCGACAGTTGATTGAATACAATAATATCATCCAGTCGATTGATAAACTCCGGTCTGAAATAGCCTTTTACCTCTTCGAGTAGCATCTCTTTCATCGCATCATAATTGTCTTCAGTCGATGCTTCAACAAACCCCATTGTAGCTGTTTTGGTTATTTTAGATACGCCTATATTGGATGTCATGATAATAATTGCATTTTTAAAATTGACTAAATGTCCTTTTGAATCTGTAAAGCTACCTTCATCCAATATTTGTAGCAAAATATCGTAAATATCTGTATGCGCTTTTTCAATCTCATCGAACAGAACAACAGAATATGGATTCTTTCTAATACGCTTTGCCAATAATCCCTCATCTTCAAATCCAATGTAACCTGGCGGCGAACCAATTAATTTAGAAATGGCATGTTTCTCCATATATTCTGACATATCAAAACGAACCAGATTCTTTTCGTCACCAAATACAGCTTCTGACAATGCCTTGCAAAGCTCTGTTTTCCCAACACCTGTCGGCCCGACAAATATATAGGATCCAATAGGTTTATTGGGATTCGATAATCCAATGCGGCCCCGCTTGACCGACTTCGCCAGCACTTGTATGGCCTCTTGCTGTCCAATAACACGATTGCCAATAACAGACTCAATCTGTTGTAATCGCTGGTTTTCAGAGGCCACCATTTTCGTTACAGGAATACCTGTCCAAGTGGATACAACCGCTTCAATATGATGACTGAGCACCGTTGGATGTTCCATTTCCATCAGCTGACATTTTTCTTTTTCTTCTTCTATTAAATCAATCAATGAACGTTCTCTATCTCTATACTGCGCCGCGTCTTCAAAGTTCATTTGATTCACTGCTACTTGCTTTTTTTCTTGAATCTCCAGCAAACTGTTTTCCATAAGTTCCAGTGTCGAGAAATCAACGACTTGCTGCATACGTATCTTGGAGGAGGATTCATCTATTAAATCCACAGCCTTATCAGGTAAAAAACGATCGACAATGTAACGTACCGATAAATCTACAGCACTTTGAATCGCTTCATCAGAAATAACAACGCCATGATGTTCTTCATATCTTGATTTCAATCCTTGAAGAATTCTATAGGTTTCTTTTTCTGTTGGCGGATTTATGAGAATTGGTTGAAAGCGCCTCTCTAGACCACTATCCTTTTCAATGAATTTATGGTATTCCTTGGTCGTCGTTGCGCCGACTACTTGTATCTCGCCTCTCGCAAGACTTGGTTTCAATATGCTAGATGCATCAATTGCACCTTCTGATCCACCAGCACCTATAATGCTATGTAACTCATCTATAAACAGAATGACATCTTCTCTAGCTGTTAGTTCTTTTAAAATTTTGTTGAATCGATCCTCAAATTCGCCTCTATATTTTGTCCCTGCGACAACGGCGCCCATGTTCAGACTCAATACCTTTTTCCCAAATAGAGCTGCTGGCACTTTCTTTTCCACAATACGAATGGCAAGTCCTTCAACGATTGCTGTTTTTCCTACACCGGCTTCACCAATAAGACATGGATTGTTTTTAGTCCGGCGACTTAGGATTTGTAATACCCGCTGAATTTCGTCTTCTCTACCAATTACAGGATCCAATTTTTTATCCTCGGCGAGACTCGTCAAATCAAGTGAAAACTGTTCCAATGCGGTTTTTTCTTTTGCCGCCATTGATGTTTCGCTTTTAGTCTGTTCCACTTTCTTACGTTCGATGCCAGCTTCTAAAATGTCAATAGGCACTTCTTGATTTGTAAGTGCCTTAACGCCATAGGACTCTTTATCCTTTAATATCGAAAGCAATAAAAACTCTGTTTTAATCGTCTTACTGTTATTTTTTAATGCAAGAGCATAGCTTCTATCAAGACAGGCAAGGGCTCTTGGGGTATACCCAGAAATATTTGTATTGAATGTCCCTTTTCCGCACATCTTAACAACATGATATCGCGTTGATTCAATAGTCACTTGCCACTCATTCAACATCTCATAAGCACGACCATCAACAACTCTCAATAATCCCAGTAACAAATGCTCTACTCCAATATATTTAAAGTTTAAAAGTTTTGCTTCCTCAAAGGCATAATTAATTGCCTTTCTTGTCTTAGGTGTTAAATTCTCAAACACGGACATAATCGTCACCTCACAATTCCACTTTATTTAAAATGCATTCGTAAATACTCTGCACGTATCCCTTCGCCTTTGCGTCCAATCGGCAATTGTCTGCCTTCTATTAAATGTGGTTGAATCATAAAAATCAAAGGATCAATAGCATCGACCGTCGTTGTGTCGATTAGACCGAGTGCCACACCTAAACGGACTTTGGATAACAACTCAATACCTTCTTCATAAGATATCAATCGCGCGTTTTGAATAATCCCATATGCTCTAAACAGTTCATCTTCCAACACTTTGTCCTGAGCGCTCCTTAATGTTTCAAGGGCATCGGATTCTTTCTTTTCAATACGTTCAATCAACTCTTTCATACCTTCAATCAATTCTACTTCCGATTTGCCAATAGTCACTGAATTGGAGAGCTCATAATAATGATGTGCCTCGTCTTTAAGCCCTAATGTATATTCTTTTAGTGAAAATCCAACCTGATGAACCGCTTGTATGAGTTTCTTTACATACCCTGTTCTAACAATGCCGGGTAGATGCAAAACCACAGAAATTTTCAATCCTGTTCCAATCTCCGTTATACGGGACGTTAGATACCCTAACTTCAGATCAAAAGCAAAATTTAGTTTTGGGGCTAATTGCTGCTCAACGGCTAGCAGATCATTCCACAATTCCAATAAGTTCTCATTATAACTCGTAACGACCATTTCCAGATGATCATCACCATTGATGCGATACTGTCTATTGCTTGACGTTACTATGGCACTACTGTGAATCGTATTCCGGACCATAAGATATGTTATTAAACCTTCATGGTACAACTGTTCTTTTGCGTCTTCCTGCATCCCGACAAGGGAATGGACCGTTACGTCATTTTCAATATCTTCAATTTTTCGAATGATTTCTGCTTCAACTTCTGCGCTAGCATCAAAGGTCAGCCCTGCCGGAAATGGATACAAGTCCATATTTCGAGATAATTGTATTGTTGATTTTACAACACTTGTTTTCATCCTCTCACCTACCCTAACGATTCTTCTAAAACAGCAATTTCATCTCTTAAAGCCACGGCCATTTCAAATTCCTCTTTTGAAATGGCTATTTTAAGCTCTGATTTCAATGACATTATTTGTCGTTTGACAACTTCGTAATCACTATGATTTTGGGGAGACATCCCTACATGCACTGCCGATCCGTGAAGTTCTTGAATCAATGGCGTAATTTTCTCACCAAAAGATTCGTAACACTTCCCACATCCGACGCGTCCCGTTTTTCGATAGCTACCATATGTCATTCCGCAACTGCTGCAAGTTGTCGTCAATATGTAGCTCACCTGCAGTGGAGAACGTTGTACCGACTCAATTAATGACGTCAACAAATCATTATCTGAAAAAGATGTTTCCAAATCATAATCTTCGAAAGTTTTGGCACATTCATCGCACAGAACATGATTGATCAGCTGGCCATCCTCTGTCCGCTGTATTTCAATTTTTCCTATCCTTAACTTGCATTTGCTACATAACATTCTTCCACCACCTTGACTATAGTTTATCATTTTTATACCCAGCTCACCACTCGAACAACTTCAACTACCGGATTAACCTAAAATGAGCTATTCCGCTTAATAAACGAAATAGCCCATTTTATGCTTTTTAATTATTTGTCATCTTTTGATTCCGAAATAACTCTTGCAGCTATTTGCATTGGTACTTCTTCATAACGTTCAAATCTCATGTTAAAGAAACCTTTTGCCTGTGTCATTGATGTTAAATCAGTTGCGTATTTAAACATTTCAGCTTGAGGCGCTTCAGCAATAACCTTTTGAGTGCCTTTTTCATCTGGTTCCATACCAAGGATTCGACCTCTACGTTTATTCATGTCACCCATGATGTCGCCCATGTATTCATCAGGCACATAAATTTCAACATGCATAATTGGTTCTAATAACACTGGTTGTGCTTGTTCCATACCTTTCTTGAATGCTAGTGTCGCCGCTGTTTTAAACGCCATTTCATTAGAATCGACATTGTGATAAGATCCATCTAATAATGTCGCTTTAACGTTTACAACTTGACACCCGGCAAGAACACCTCTATCTAAGCAATCTCTAATACCCTTTTCAACTGCTGGGATATATTGTCTTGGAACAGATCCCCCGAATATTTTTTCTTCAAATACAAATTCCTCAGTTGATGGCTCAAATTTAATATGGACATCACCATATTGACCAGAACCGCCAGATTGTTTTTTATGTTTCCCTTGAACTGTTGCAACGCCTTTGATTGTTTCTCTATAAGCAATCTTAGGATCGTGCAGTTCAACTTCAACACCAAATATGTTCTTTAATTTATGTGTAACTACTGATACTTGCATCGTTCCTTGACCACCTATAAGAAGTTGCTTTGTTTCCTTGTTTCTTTCAATGATAAAAGAAGGATCTTCTTCCGTTAATTTATGAAGTGAAGAACCGATTTTTTCCTCATCACCTTTTGCTTTAGGCTCAATCGCCATAAACAGACATGGTCTAGGCAGATTTACACCTGGATAAAGAATCGGATGATCTTTAGAGCATAAAGTGTCTCCAGTTTCTGTATATTGAAGTTTTGCCGTTGCAGCAATATCGCCAGATACGACTTGACTGGTTTCGATTTGAGTTTTACCTCTCATCATAAATAAACTTCCCATTTTTTCCGTTTCATCTCTCGTTGCATTATACAGTTCAGAGTCTTTTGTTAACTTACCAGAGTATACTTTAAACAACGAAATCTTACCAACAAATGGATCCACAATAGTCTTAAATACATATGCCGAGAACGGTTCGTTGTCATCTACTTTTCTAACTTCTTTTTCATGAGTTTCTGGATGTTCACCAACATACTCACCATCGTGCATATCCTTTGGTGTTGGCATATAATCATAGACCATATCCAATAATGTATGGACACCAATACCTTTATCAGCGGACCCGATTAATACCGGAACAATTTCTCCTGAAAGGACACCTGCTCTAAGACCTGCGTGAATTTCATCTAACGTGAATTCTTCCCCTTCAAAGTATTTTTCCATCAGTGCTTCATCACTTTCAGCAACCGATTCAATCAACATATCTCTGACAGGATTAATTCTTGGCTTTAAGTCTTCTGGAACATCTACATCAACACATTCCTTGCCGTTGTACTCTCTACCAATTAAATCAACGACATTAACAAATCCTTTAAAATTATCTGCATCGCCAATTGGAATCGCAAAAGGCGCAATTTTCTTTCCAAATGTATCTTTTAATTCTTTTATGATTTTAACGTAATTAACATTTTCTTTATCCATTTTATTCACAAAAATAATTTTTGGCATTTCACGTTTTTCTGTGAATTTCCATGCTTTTTCAGTTCCTACTTCAATACCTGATGTCGCATCTACCATGATTACAGCACCACCAGCAACTCTAAGGGATCCAAATACTTCACCTACGAAGTCAAAATAACCTGGAGTATCTAAAATATTATATTTCGAATCATTCCACTCAACTGGAATAACCGATGAGCCAATTGAAAAACCTCTTGCGATTTCTTCTTTGTCAAAATCCGATACAGTGTTACCTTCAGTAACTTTACCCATTCTTGTAACCTGTTCTAAATTAAAAAGAATCGATTCTGTTAAAGTTGTTTTTCCACTGCCTCCATGTCCTAATAGTGCAACGTTTCTAATTCTGTCAACTTTATAATCTTTCATGACACTCCTCCTTGTTTGCTTATGCTTTTTTTATTTTTGCAATATTCTTATAATTTATAATATTCTCTCTTTTCTTTCGATTTCCTTCTAATTTTCAAAAAGAAAAGTTTTTTTTTTTACGGTTTTCATGTTTAAGACAAAAAAAACCAGTTTAAGGATTTTTCCCTAAACTGGTTTGACTGATTTTTATAATATACCTGACATTTTTACAACTTCAAGGCCTTCTTTTTCCCATGCCTCAATAATGGCATTTAAGCCAATCGAATCACTTGGCATATGACCGGCAACAACAACATTACCGATGTTCTGTTCGTTAACTGCTTTAATTACATCTTCAGGAACATGCATGCAGACAATTGTCCCAACTCCTGCGTCAAAATACGATTTATACACATCTGTACCACCATTAGTGCCACCTGCATATAAAACAGCAATTTTTCCTGCGTAATCTTTTGGTCCACCAACGCGAATCACTGGACTTGAAAGTGCTTCTTTATAAATCGGCAATTCATTCAATCCATCAACAATATCTTGTAATGTTGTTTTAGGTTTATCATCAAACTTTTCGTTTAAATAGTTTTGGATAAATTTTTCACCTATGATATCTGCCGGTAAATGAATGTTCATATAAGGAAGATCCAGTAACTTGGCTGCTGAAGCATGACGATCATAATTGCTTACATGACTACCAATCTCTACAGTTTTTTGCTTCTTTCTCAAGGATTTTTGCGCTCTGTTAATCGGCACACCAAATTCCATCATTTTATCTATTTGAATATCCATTACTTTAGCAAAATCAACAACTGCACTTTCTGCTTTCGGGTGATGACTCACTACGACGTCAAAATCTAATTCTTTTGCCAATAATAATTCTGGCACTTCCATATCCACGCCAATCAATACGCGTTTAATATCTTTTCCTTCAACGGTAATCGTTGTATCTGCAGGCATTTCTTCTAAACCAGCTAGTTGAAGTGCCATATCCATCATTTTTTTAGTGTTCATAATATCCCTCCTGATATTATCATACACCAATTAATGTAACCCCGATATACTTTTATTGTCCCAATGAAAAGCTAATGGAATTGCTCGTAAGTCGCTCATTGCCATAAACTGCAGTGATTGTCACGTAATATGTTACATTTTCTTCAATTCTTATAAAATCTCCTTCAGCTGGATAGTCCCCCAATCTAAGTGTATATTCATCAATATCTAGATCCGTAATATAGACCATATAACCATCCGCTGGATACTGTGGCGTTGGGTTCTTCTCTGAAACAACCACTTTATAGCCGTCCAACTTATCATGCTCAATGTCGTTCCACTCAATTCTTATAGAGGCTGCTGAGATATCGTCAATTTCTAGAGTCGGTGTTATAAGAAGATCTTCATCTTCATCATCTTCCCCTAACATCATTTCTACTACATTTGATGTCAGCGTTCTGTCCTCATACACAGCGGAAATAGCGACATAATATTTCTGGTTTGCTTCTAGATCACTAAAATCAGTATCATTCCCCTTATCTCCTGTTTTTAGTTCTATTTTATTGTCTTCATAATTTGTAATTGCGCGCATATAGCCATTTTCAGGATACTTCGGTGATGAATCTATCTTGGAAACAACAACTTTATAGTATTTGAAATCTGGGTGGTTTACCTGTGTCCAGAATAGTTCAGCCTTATGATCGTAGGTTTCAATCTGTAAAGAAGGGCGAACAAAAACTTCCTCCGACTCTTCTTCTAAAACGAAACTTACAGTATTACTCGTTTTCTTCCCCTCTTTATAAAGAACCGTAATCGTTACATAGTAACGTTCACCGACTTCAATCTCAGAAAAATCGGTACCACTTGCTTTTTGACCACTTCTAATGTCAAAACGTGTTACGTCATTATCCTCAAAAAATCGCAATGCCCCATTATCAGGATAGCTAGGTGTCGAGTCAAATCTAGACACCACTACTTTATACCCTTCAAAATCATCGTGCTTAATCTTATCCCACTTTAGATACGCTGCATCTTCTTTAACTTCTATGCTTAGGTTTGTCGGCAAATAACCGTTATCAAAAACAACTTTTTCTTCTTCAAATGTTATCTTTTCTTCTTCTATGACAGCCAACAGCAAGACTGCCGATTCAGCACGCGAAAGGGTCTTCGTCGGGTTGAAATACAATCCATCACTTTCCTCAGCACCCTTAATCAATTTCTTCTCATATGCCATTGCTACATAGGGCTTCAAATTCTCAGAAATCAAGTGTTTGTCTTTGAAGTTATTTAAAACATCTAAGTTAGCGTTTTTTACATTGTAGCCCAGTGCTTTGACAAGTGCGACAGCCATATCTTCTCTTACGGCATCATTTTTTGGTTTAAAGGCAATACCTTGATTTGTTTTATAACCAGTCAAATATTGCTTTGCCGATTCAATATATGGTACTGCCCAATAGTCATCTTCTACATCTACGAAACTCGAATCACTTCCGCTTTTTCCTAGTTGAAGTGCGCGCACCATCATGACCGCAAATTCTTCCCTAGATACTTCATTGTGTGGTAAGAACTTTCCATCAGGATATCCTGTTATCACGCCATATTCAACCATCGTCATGACACCTTCATAGAACCAACTATCTTCTGGAACATCATCAAACACAACCGAATCATCAACCGCAAAACTTGTTCCAGATAAAAGTACGAGCAATAGCACCAACAGCGAAATCCCTCGTTTCATTTTCCACATCATGTACACCTCCTGAATTCACATTATGTTAACCTACTATTATTATACCCCCCACGCACATATTCATGAACATTGTTTGTATTTTTGTAAAAAAATCATAATCTTCTGTAATATTGACGCCAATTAGTAATTCCTTCGTAATGATTCAATTCATCAGATTTTGACATAAAAAAAGCCTCCCTAATAAGGGAGGCTCTAACAAACGCATCAATGATTATCTTACTGGACAAACACCAGACTCGCAGCCATCTGTACCAACATCATGAATTACTTCTTCTTTTTCATATTTTCCGATTAACGATGATCTAAACGGCTTCATTTCCGCTCTTCTCTTCTCGAATTCTTCTTCATTAATTGCTTCGTACGGCAATAATTCATAGAAACTATCGTCTAATGATAGGAATGATACCGCCATTAGTTCATCCCAATTATTCCATACGTATTCTTCAACTTCTTGCCATTCGTCGTTACGAACGTGTATTGTAATTGAACAGTTGTGATCTACGTAGTGTTCCATGAACAATTTGTAGTTTTCAAGTTGTTCTAAAGCAGATACATCATATTTAGTCTTTCCTTCAGGCGCCTTTACAGGGAACTCAACAACTTTCGTTGAACAAGTTTCCATATCTTGCCCCACTTCAGGGAATACTGGATAATTCAACTCTTCACATACTTTTACAAGTGGATCATCAGCACTAATTCTAACACGTCTAATGTAATACGGTGAATGAGAATAATGCACGCCACTAGAAACTGTCGGTAATTGAGACAATGTACCTTCTGGCTTAACTGTCGTTACCAGTAGTGGTACTTTGCCACCAACTTCGATGGCATACATTTCAGCTTCTTTATTCGCAACTTCTCTTAATTGCTTTAACACTTCTGCTTGCTCTTCATGTGACATATTTATCGCATTGACCATATCTTGCCATCCAGTTAAAGAACAACCAATCAGTTTATCCCTTTGCTGAACTGCATCCCACATAGGCAATTCCAATTCAACACAAGTCATACGGTATCCTGCTCTTGCAGATAATCTTTGTGCTTTAAACAAACCGTTTTTATCTAATGTACCATCTGAATTAACAAAAGCAAATACATTGATTGTCGTTAAGTTACATAAACCTTTAGAATCCAATAGAATTTCTCCACATGGATTAACCCCGTTAAAGTTAGGTCTTCTCTTAAGGCCAGCTTCTGCATTTACCCATCCAGGTTCTCCCGAATATCTCATACGTTCAATTTGCCACTTCAGACGTTCTCTTGTAGGCTTTTCTTGATAATAAATAGAGTTGTTACTCATTTGTCTATGAATGATTTCTTTATCAACAATCCATTGTCCATCTACTTGTTTGTATAGGTTAGACTTTGCTTCAATTGCTTCTGTATCATCAGCATCGACTAATACAATTTCCGCAGTTCTTCTAACACCACCAACAACTACATTTTCTCCTATGATATTAGCGATATCTAAACAGTCAATTGGCTTAAGCTTAACTTTCTTAGCGTCTTGAACAACGCCAGCTTTCTTGATTACTTTACCAATTTTCTTAAACATGTTCTTCATGCTAGTATGACCACTGGCAGTGCCACCAAAAGTAACAAGCTTTTCACCTTTTGGACGTACATGATCATAATCGATAATAACGCTCTTTACATTTCTGTATTCGTTGCTGTAAAGAATTTTTAAGAAGAAATCAAGGGATTGTACCCAACCTTCTTTACTATCACCGATAGTGATTTTAACTGTATTATTGTAGAAGAACTCTAAATTTGTACTGTCTTCTCTTTCACCTTTTGGTATTGCAGAATAATCCTTATGGATCAATTCAAAGTCCGTACGAATTTTAGGTATCTTAATGACATCGTCTTTAAGAATTCTAACACCAACACCTGAACCTACCATCAATAAATAGAATACGTCTCTAAATGAGTCGAAACTATCAATAATTTGGAATGAACAGTTGAAGTTTGCCATTGGATAATTTCTTGCAACATCTGTATTCCCAACCCAGAATGTTCTCCCAGATAAGAATTGTCTTAAATTGAATATATTATCAAAAAGATTTTCCGCTTCTGATCTTGGTGTAGAGACTAAACTACAGTTATATTCCACTGCTCTTCTTACTGTTTCCCACCAGTACTCACGACGCTTTTCTTCAGGTAACCATCTTGAATATGTTCTATAATATACGAAGTTTCCTAATTGTGCCATCGGTGATTCTTTATGCTTGTATTGGCTAATAAATTCATCTGATAATAATCTTTCATCACCTTTACGAATCGATCTTGTTCTGTCTTTTTCGTTTCTATAAATTATGTAGATCTTTGCAGCATCTTTTCTTTTACTTGCCATCAAGTAATTTTCTACCATATCTTGTAATTCATCTACTTTTACTTGGTTGCCGTTACTCTTTAGTTCTGTTTCAATTTGACTGGTTATATGAACGCTTAAATCTGAATCTACACCAGCTTCTGTTTCTGCCATGGCTTGCTCTATTGCTCTCGTTATTTTCTCGGCTTCAAACGCAACAATGGAGTCGTCTCGTTTAACTACGTCTAACATAGTAGCCCCCTTCTTAAATCTATATTTTGTATATACGTGCCCCTGAACACACTATATATTGTATCACCTATACTATTTATGGACAATAACCACAAGTAAATGAATTGCGATTTATATAAATAGCCCAAAAAAAAAGAATCTTTTTGTAAAGATTCTTAGAAAGTTTTGTTTTCTTTCATGAAATTACATAGTGCGAGCTTATTCTTAAATTTGCAAGTATTATTTTCACTTTGTAGATATTCTCTAGTACCATACTTTTTCAAGATATAATCTTATATTTTTAGTATTTCTCTTACAATTTCTTCTGCAAGTCCACCTTCTCTATACTTCTTTTTCATCGCTGTTCTAACAACAGATGAATCATTTTCAAGTTTCCTGAGAATTTTCGGTTTTTCTAAAAAAGTATTCAATATATCCCCTGTGCTGGATAATTCAAAGATAATTGGGATGTTCACAACATCTTCTGTGCATAAAATAGTCAGCTGATCTCCTAACTCATCTTGTGGTACAATTTTATAATTAATTTTATTGTTTATTTCTGCAGCAACTGCAAGCAACGTTACGTTTATAACACAATTTTCACACCAAGGCTCGGCAACTGCTAGAAAATATTTTTCTTGTTCCAACGCCTTGATTTCGTTTACGACTTCTAAAGGTAAGATTACATTACTTTTGAAATTTAAAATAGACTCTTTATAAAACCCACTATTCGTCTCAATGAATTCTAAATACCCTTTACCTGATGTATATAGCATAAGTAAATCTTCATTTTTCATTTCACTCATCCCCTGTATTTAATATATACCACTATTTGAGTGATGTAAGCATAATTCCTCTAGATAAGTTGTGGATAACCTTTAATTTGTTGTAAGTTGTTCACAGGGTAACCCACAATGATTTAACTCCAACCTCACCGTTTAATACGTCACTGTGCTTACAGTGATCGCTACTCGCTGAAACGAAGACCATTCATTACTTTCGTGCTCTTCCACCCGCGTTACTCTCCTAACACAAAAAAGTAAAAAGCATCTAACTAATGAAAGTTAAATGCTTTATAAACTGGCAACGTCTTACTCTCCCGGGCAGTCGCCCACCAAGTACCATCAGCGCTGAGAAACTTAACTTCTGTGTTCGGTATGGGAACAGGTGTAGCCTT
>Ga0070725_10000592_pt1 | contig 23999 bp, 25 predicted proteins | sample tdDd002_FD_69781 | JGI IMG/M metagenome (GOLD analysis project Ga0070725, IMG submission 69781) | Marine sediment microbial communities from the Atlantic coast under amendment with organic carbon and nitrate - tdDd00.2 | ecosystem: Environmental > Aquatic > Marine > Coastal > Sediment | place... | reverse complement strand
TGTTTAACGGCTTCAATTTTAAATTCTTCTGGATATCTCTTGCTGCTCATAAGTACCTCTCTATTAGTCATTTTGTCTAACTAAAAGGTGTCTATCAAGTCGGTGGCTATTCATTCGGATGCTCCAATTATTTCTACAGGTAAACAATTAACAGAACAGGAAGCTCAATCACTTGGGTTACCTATTAGTAATACTGCCTCTCCTTCAGAGCAGTATGCTCAACAGGCTGAACTCGAATATCAACAATCGTTAGCTCAATTAGAAAGAGATACTTCAAAAGATACTGTATGGGGTTATACAGGTGCTCCAGTTACAGAAGGAGTGACTAGGGGCTTTGGTGAAATTCTTCAAACTACAGATGATATTGGTACATCTCTCTTTGGTGAAGATAGCTTTATGAACCAACCTCTTTGGGGAACTAAAGATGAAATGGCTCAAGATACTTTAAGATCTGAAGCGGATAGAATTCAAAGAGAACAAGTAGCTAACAGTGCTGTAGCTGATTTCATTGGTGATACAGCTCAATTTGCTACGGGCTATGCTACTTCACCAGTGAGAGCTGCTGGTCTGGGTTCTACTCTAGCTAAAGGGGCAATGTCAGATGCAGTAGCCTTTAATCCAGATGAAGCCCTATTATCTGACATGGCTACTAACATTGATGACCCTTGGTTAAGAAGAGGTGCTAGGGCTGTAGAAGGTGCTAGTTTAGGTTTAGCTGGTGAGGGTGTAATGAGAGGCCTTAGGCGTTCATCTCTTCCAGTAAGAGATGCTAGTCCAGAGTCTCTAGCTGCATATGAACAATCACCAATTGGACAAGCACAAAGTACTAATACTGAAGAGCTTCTAAGGGTTAATACTGCGAGAGAGAAACTAGCAGGAGCTGATGAGATTCTTAATCGGTTGAGAGGAAGGCAATCAGATGAACCTATTAAACCAACTCCTATTGATTATCGAGAACAGCTAGTTATCAATGATTGGCAAGAGGCTAATCAAACCGTAGCTAGACGCAATGTTGATGAATATGGTCAGCCTCTTGATAGAGCATTAGTTGATAACTGGGAAGGGGATTGGTATCTAGATAGGGGTAGTAATTTTTGGTATCCCAAGCCAAAGAAGCAAGACCTATCTGATTTAAGACAGCTTATCTATCGTGAGGCTATGGACTCGGCAGATAGTTTATCTTCTCAATCAATTATGAATTTATCTATGGGTTCAAGAGTAAAACAACCTAGAACTTCAGAAGACCCATTTGCTAAAAGAGTTGAAAGGGCTCTTACTCATCGTAGAGATGGTTCACCTCGAATAGCTCCAAGCCTGACAGGACTAAACCCTCAAATGAGAGAAGCTATTGAGCTAGGCACTGGTCAACTCAGGTTGCTGCAAGCTCTAGAGTACGCAGAAAGAGCTTTCCCTGCTGATGCTGTTAACTGGGTAAGAGGTCGGAACCTAGATAAGACTATTAATACCAACAAGAATGAAGTTATTGAGCGTATCAATAATGAACTAGATAGATTGGAAGCTGATGATTGGAGTTCTACATTTGGTCGTGATTCAAAGAGACTTCATAAAGCGCTAACCAATATCAAGCACAAGTTCGAAAACAATCAAGCTTTAGATGCTGCTGATACAGATGCTCTTAAAGCTGGTGGAGCTAGGATTGGTGGTATTAGCTCTATGCGTACTTCTAGTTCTGGTGAGTTGATAGGTGACTATGAAGCTACTTCCATTGCTAACCGAGTTATGGGGCATAGTCGGTTATTATCTGGCTTACAAGGATCTCAGGGAGTTAGCAAACTAGCTCAAGGTGCTTCATTGATTTTACCATTCATGACTGGTGGTGTAAGTGTCCCTGTCAGTGCGATTAGCTCAGTGGTGAAGTCCTCTATGGAGAACAAGCTATATAGCAAAGTTAGAGACTCAGCTTCTTATGGTAAGTATCTATTCAAAGAGAGACAGGCTGATGAGTGGGCTAAGAATGGTGTTATAAGTGCTCAAGAGCATGGACAGTACCTAAATGATGCTCATGAAACTCTACAGGAAGAACTGCTTGAGGAAGAGGTTCGAACTGGCTTCTTAAAAGACATAGTTATTGAAACACTCAATGAACTACCGATTATTGTTCAGTCTGTAGAGGCAGCTTCAAGAGCTCAAATAGCTCAGGAGGACAGTGATGAGGTTCTTTAATCTCAGTCCGTCTCTAGGCATAGAAGTATTCTCTCTTCCTCACAATATCAAACTCATCAAAAGTGAAGACCAATCACTAGAGCAGTACAGAGATTGGTTAAACACTTTTACCTATCTGCATAATGAAGTTCTTACTGTAGCTCTCAGGCCTTATGGAGAGGCCATAGAGATGCATTTGACATCTAACCCTAGTGCTAGTGTAAGTAGCAAAATCAAAGCCTTAGAAAACCTCTCAGAGCTTTTAAGAAGCATTCCACTAGTAACCTTTGTTGGTATGAATAATAAAAGAATTATCAATAGGTTATGTAGGTATGGCTTTGAGAAAGATAAGTGGTGTGGCTTCGTAGAGTTTGATGGTGAGAAGCATAGACGGTTTCGACTAATAAGAAAAAAGGAGGTATTGAATGAAGATTGAAGCTAATAGCTCAGTTGAGACAGACTTACAAAAGAAATTCTGGGGCTCTAATCATAAGTGCAACAAGATGAAAGCCCTCATAGCTTTTTCTAAAGATGAACTGGATTTTAAGGAATTAGCTAAGAGACGAGGGTATAGAAGAGCTTGGCGTAACCGAGCATGGTTGAACTTCGGTCAGTATGTAGGACAGTCAGATATGGTTGGTATCCCTTTCAGTGATGGGACTGTTCCATACTGGGAGGAGATGCCTTTGTTACCTGAAATAGGGAAAATGTTTAAGTGAGATTAATAGGAGTGTCTGATTCTAAGTTCAAAGCAAGTGTGTGAGCACAGTTTGTATTCATCATGTGTCGTATATTGGGTGGTTTCTGATTTATAGTACACATGAATGGAGAGTTTAGGATGAATGTTGAGGTTCTTAAATACTTGCTTGATAATGATAACTACCTAGAGGCGAAAGCTGACGACGCGAACTTAGATGTCGGAGCAAGCATTGGTATTGTGAAGTTACTTATGGCTAACGAGGGTAATGAAGACGTTCTTAAAGGAAAGCAAGTTTACCATTACGAAAAGGTTATTCAGCCTTTGCTAGAAAATGTCACATGCGAAGGCCCGATAGGAATGTTTGAGGATGACGATGGTAACTGGGTTAGTAGCTGCTGTAATGGTGGAATAGTGGATGATGAGTCTTTGTTGCAAAGTTATCTAGAAGAAGATTTTAAATGTCAAATATGTCGCTTTGATGCGGACAGAATGGATTGATTTTCACTCACTGTAAGGGCAAATAAGCTTTTGATAGTTACGAGCTTCAGTAGCAATATAGATTAATGCGTAAGGAAGGGAGCAACGTGCTCCCCTTTTTTTGGATTATAGTTTTAGGACTTTTAAGTTAAGAGTTACGACAGCTTTAGAAGAGCCATCTTTCTGAACCTTTGTCTCGACAGCTTGTATTCGTTCGGTTAACTCTATAGGAAGATTATCTAGGGAGTCGTGTAATAGAAATTTTGTTTTGCTTGAAGGTGTTGCTCTAGATATGTGACCAGCTTCAATGTGTCGTTCAACATCAAAAGGAGTAGAAAAGCGAATCATTTTTTCTCGTAGTTCGTTATCCATTATCTTACCTTGTGTTAATTGGATTTAGCAGCGAAGCATTAAGAGATGAATGTCATAATTGCAGAAGCAATTGATGAAATGCTACCGAGAGCAGGGAGTGTTTTAAGTAACATACCCGCAGCTTTGATTGATGGAGTATCCGACTTTAAAGTTTCCTCAACAGCAGATACAGTTTCTAAGCTCTCTTGCTGTTTATCATTATCTTTTATCTGTTCAGCTATCTCTTTTCGTAACTCAGAAAGTAGGTTATCTAGTTGCCCTTCGTTCACATTGATTGATGCTGACTGACTGTTGTTGTTTCCATTGACGCTTTGTTGAACAACGTTTTGGGCATTATGAATTATCTGAACCATGGGGATATTTTGTATCTCTTGCCTGTCGTCTTCAGGAAGGTCTAAATCTAAGTCTTCTAGTTTATAGCTAATCTCTCTTAAAAGAGGTTCAGAGAAGTTTTCGTTAAAAAATCTAACGTAATCATCAAAGCGATTGGAGCGTGATGTGTAGAAGGGGCGAACAAAGTTGAAAGGCTCTTTTTTATCCTCTTGCATCAGGTTTAATATTTGATACATAAGGGAAATTCTTTCTTCTAAATTAACGGGTAAGATAAGCTTACCACTACCTGCCATACCTGTTCTCGTTTTGCTAACTTCGTCATACCAACTGTTTAAGTTAATGCTCGAAGTATCAGTTAACTGATTATGTATGTTAGATAGCAATTCGTCTGTTCGGAAAAACTCTAATAGGACATTCAATCTATTATCAAAGTTGTTCATATCGGAGTGAATCAGATCACTAGCATAATCATTGAATCGCTGAATGCTACGTCTTACCTTACCTGCTTTCAATCTAGTTACCTCTATGTGTAAATCTGGGTTAGATAGCGCTCCGACAGTGGCATATAGCAGTTACAGAGCGCTACTTTTCCTTATTTTTGACATTTCTAATTAATTAACAAGGCTCTACGCCCGAACCTCCACAGTTAGGGCATTCGATAGGCTCCATTTGCAACTCAACATTTTCATTCAGGTCTTGCAAGTTGGCCTTGTTAGAACCAGTCCCATTACAGTAACTGCAAACTTCATTTTCATCTTCCATAGTAGTACCTTTTATAGTTCACTATGTTATTGATTCTAATCAAACTATCTATTCTTGTTAGATTGGGATAGTACTGATGCAGCAAGCTCTTTTGTTTCATCGCTGTACTTATCGCTCTGAAGAACTTTGGAGGCTTTTGACTCCATTTCTTTTCCTGTTTGTTTGTCTTTGTCTGCCTGAGCCATTGCGCTAGCTGCTAGTGATTTCTTAATCTTCGATGCATTAGGGTCAGATAGAGCCTTGGCTGCTTTAGATGCTACGCTCTTTGATGTTTTCTTCTTGTTCATATGTACTCCCGTAATAATTAGAGAATATCCATATAGTGTGCAAAAGTCCGTGTTGCATACAATATATAGTGTCATTGATTGAGATGCAAACGATTTCCTTATGCTATTGGGTGAATTCATTCCACTGGTGTATCAGTAGGTCAAAGTTCAGCTTATCAATTACAGGTTTAAGCACTGAAGGAGAGTAATCCTTACCATACCTTCCATAAGTCATAGTCTCATTTGAATGACCAAGAATGTAGGAAGCAGGGGAGTACTCAACTCCTAACTGTTTAAACTCATTGGCTACGGTATGCCTAAATGAGTGGAAGGTTTTCTTGTACCTTTCTTCTTTGGTCAGAGCCTTATCTCTTTGGAAACTGAACCATTTAGATGGGTACTTACCATAGCCATCTTCAGGGAGATATTTGAGAGTGGGGAACAGTCGTCCTTCAGGTAGGCTCTGAACATAATCAATGAATCCAAGCTCAAGCAATTTGCTATGTATTGGTATGTTTCTCCATGAGGACTTAGACTTAAGCTTCTGGTCAGGCTTATCAGCATTGATGTTGATACACCAGATTCCATCTACCTTTTTCACATCACCTTTGTAGAGCTGGCATAGCTCATTGATTCTAGCACCTGTATAGAGGCCTAAGATGGGTAGCCAATAGTGCCAAGCTTCGTTATCTGGTTCTTTGAACACATCTAAACTGAATAGCTTCTTCAAATCAGACTTGGTGAATACTTTCCTTTCTTCACTTGCCTTTATTTCTTTCTTTATCTGAAGCTTAATGAATGGATTTTTCAGTGCCTTTTCATTTAGTACCAGCCAATCAAAGAAACTAGATACTACTTTGAAGGTGTCATTGATGGTGTGAGTACCAATAGATTTATCACCATAGGCAATGATTTGCTTTATGGTTTTTCCTTTGTACTTTGGATTGTTATTAATGTTTGGTGGAAGCTGTACAACTTGGCTTTTGAAGGACAGAGCATCATCCCTAGAGTAGGAGTTAATTTCCTTATCTTTCAATATCCTAAGTAATAATTCTAATCTTGTTTTATAGCGCCCCAGAGCCTTCTCAGAGACCTTGTCTAGCTTCTTGGTGGAAAGGTATAGCTCAATGCAATCAGATAGCTTAGGGGATCTCGTAGAGCGTTTTTGACGTACCTGTGATGTGTGTTGTTCTATAGCTCTGCTATCTAGTGGAGGATTCGAGGATTTAACTTCAAGGGTGGGCTGAGCATTTAGCTCTTTGTTGATGAGATTTAGGTCTAGTTGAAAGAACTCTTTGTCATAGTGAGCTGAGAACTGTCTAGCTAGAACAATAGCTTTCTTACGGTCGGTAGTTTTGAGGGAGAACTTGATGGTTGCAGCATTGTGATAATGCTCTCTAAGACAGCTAGGGATGCGCCTTTGGTAGTAATATGTGTCTTTTCTCTTAGTAATATGTTTCACTATTTTGTATCCCACAAATGTAGGTATTTTCAAAATAGTTCTTATTAATCAAGAGTTTGAGCTTATAAATTTACAGCTCCAGAGGTTCCTCCAATGACAGTCCACTTTGCCTGAAATAATTAAATCTTCGGCGGATATACTCAAAGGTATATCTCTCTCCTGTACATCTTCATCGGAACACGAATCCAACTAGTGGATTATGTTTTTTCTTAACAGATTAACGTTAAGAAGATGAGGAGGTTAGCAGGAATTTTGAAGATTTCAACTGATTTTGATCAATTTCATACATGCTTTGTGTCATTTAGTTACTTTTAGTCAGCCGTTTGTTTCAACGACAAGGAGGCATATCTAGCCACAGAAACAACTGTTTGCACATTTGTTGTTCAATTGGAGCAAAGCGAGACATAACCCTGACGCGGTGTGGCTGAAAAAGTGGTATAACTACTTGAGTAAAAGGAGATTGCTATGACTAGATTAATTGCTATATCGGCTTTAATAGCTATCGCAGTGTTGTTGTTTAAGTATCGTACCAATGAAAAATTACAGAAAGGCGTTATTTTTGCATCCATTACCGGTATGGCAATTTATGTCACATATGTTGTGTTGATGGAACTGATTCGTTGATTGTTGGAGTATAGCTGTGAGTAAAGAAAACGAAGTAGATGAGCGTGACGATCTCGATGACGAAGTGGTGATCGTAGAAGAGCGTAATAAGACTTCTTATTTGTACATTGCAGTGGCAGCGACACTGGGGCTGGCTATTGGTGGGCTTGCTGGCTCTATCATGACGCAGAACAGTTGGCAGCAAGCGTATTCTAGTGTTGAAAAGCGTGTTCAAAAGCTTGAAGGTGAGAAAATGGTCTTGCAGCAGCAAGTGCGTAGTCACCAAGAAGATTTTGGCAGTAAAGTCGATGTTGAACTAACTAAGCAATCGCAGCAAATCACCGGTGAATACGATAAGAAAATCGCTCAACTGCAGCTCAGCGTTACTGAACTTGAGAAGATCAACCTAGAGCAAGAAGCCTTGATTGCAGAGCAAAAATCGCAGCTTGAAAAAGTGGCGAGCGACAATCAAAAGCTCAACAGACAGGCGGATTTACAAGCGACGATGTTTGAACGTTCGCGGCAAGTCTTCCAGCGAGAGCTTTCGATTAAGCAAGAAGTGACCAAGCTTCAGCAAGAGCGTAAACAGTTACTGCCACAGCAAGAGCGAATGAAAAAAGAGTGTGATGTCTTCTTGGCGGGCACCTCGTGGGATTCTAACAGCGATGCCTGTGATAAAAGCGATGAAATCAATTCACGCCTTAGCCAAATTGACCAGATGCTAGAAGTCCACAGATTAGACTTAGAACAGATCCAACAAATCAGCGATGACATCGGCCTCTAGTTAGACAAGATACCACTCATACATTTGTTATTCGAATAGCCAAAAAAACGCAGCAAATTATTGCTGCGTTTTTTATTATGGCGCTAGGCGCTAGGCGCTAGGCGCTAGGCGCTAGGCGCTAGGCGCTAGGCGCTAGGCGCTAGGCGCTAGGCGTTAGGCGTTAGGCATCGAGTTGCCCGACTTACGCTGCTGCCGATGAAGCGTTAGCCAAGCCAGCAGTCCCCATCCCGCAGTCAATAACCATAACTGAGTTAGCAACTCTTTCACTTGTGCGATAGAGGCGCCCATTTGGTTGACTTTTAAGAACCCCATAATTGCTGGTGTGCTAGGGGCGAGGTTAGACAGCCACACAATTGGGCTTGGAATACTCGCCACAGGCCAAATAAAGCCAGCGCTGAAGATGAGTGGCATCGAGCCCAATAACACGATGAGGGTTACCTGCTCACTGCGCTGAACTAATCGGCCGATAGTGATGCCAACAAAACTGGTCGCAAACAAGAACGGAACCAACATGATGGCTAAATCTATCGGCGCGGCTAGGCGGTTGATTTGGTACAAGTCGAAGCTATAGCCAAAGTAGAACAGTGTGATCAGCAGGTATAAGCCGCTAAACGCCGCCACTCGTGCTGATAACAATTGCGCTTTGGATACTTGGCTCCAGTAACCGGTTTTACGTCGTTGCTCGCAGGTAATAATCCCAATGCCGATGATGAGGGTTTGATGCAAAATAAGCACAAACACCGCAGGCACAACGTAATCGACGTAGCCCATTTTCGGGTTAAAGGTCGGCTTTAAGTTAAGATGGATTGGCGCGTAGTTTTCACTGGCCAATGCCATTGGTTCACCGTCCATCACCAATTTGGCCACTTTGGCTTTGGCGCCTAAGGTGCCACTTGCTTGCGCAAGGCCTTCGACGACGGTGCCGTAAACCAAGAAGTAAGACGCGTCTCCTGCATAGGAGAGAGTCGGGCTTTTACCTAGTAGCAAGTCTTTATGGAAATGCTCCGGGATCACCAAAATACCGCTGGCTTCTTTGGCAAGAAATTGCGCTTTGGCTTGCTCAACGCTGTGCGCTCGGGTTGCTATCTTAACTTGTGGTGTGGCATCGACCATACGCTCAAGCTGATAGCTCGTTTGGCTTTTATCTAGGTTGACTACCGAGATTTTCTGTTCCTGAGCAACCTGATGCGCGTAGGGCATCGGGTAGAGGAAAGAGTAGAAAATCGTACCACCAAAAACCGTTACCATAATGGCAGGGTTAGTAAGGATAGCAATCAGTTCTTTTTTCAATAACGTCCACCAACTCATTGCGCCTCCTCACTTGCTAAGTGTTTGTCGATAAGCGAAGCAACCATCGCCGCAGGCACTAAATAGCCCAATACAGGCAGTTGAGTGGCCAGCGTTTGCAGCAGGCTTGCGCCATAACTGGCTTGATACACTTGCGCTTCGATGTAGTGACTGACAGGCAAGAAAGTGCGCCATGCTTGCGCCCATACGTTCATGTCGGTAACTGGGAAAGTAATGCCCATAAAGGCAAAACTTGGTGCGGTAAATGCGCCAGCAAAACTCATTGCTCGAACGGCGTCTAAGCTAATGAAATAGAACAGACTACCCATGATCATACAGGCTAAGATCATCAGCAGTTGGCTGAAAATAACCACCCCAAAATCACCGTGAAACGGCCAGTCTAAACCGATAAACATCCAGTACAAAAAGGCCATACCTTGGATCAAAAACAGCGTGGCATAAGGAAGCAGAGTGGCTATCCACTTTCTTACGGGTTGGTCACCCAACCAGCCTTTTAGCCCCGTTTCACGCACTTGCGCTGCTAAGATTAATACCGTTGAAACAACGATCGCAATCTGCCAAATTGCTGGCACAATAGCCGAGATAAGGAACTGGCTATAGTTGGTGTTACTGTTAAACAGCGGGGTAATTTGGCTGCGAATAGGCACCGCCTTTCCGAGCGCTTGGGTTGGCGTGGCATCACCTTTCGCCAGCACTTTGCCTGCGTCTAATTTTGCGTTAAACGTGCCTTGGGCCTGCATCAGTGCGGCGTTGACCAATCGTCCGACCAATATGAATTGGCTGTTAACGAATACCGAAACCTGCGGTGGGCGCGACAAATACGCATCTTGGCTTAAGCGTTTCGGGATCACCACATAAGCATATATGTCTCCCGATTGCAGCGCTTGTTTGGCTTGGTGAGTATCTGTGTATTGCTCGGATACCGACAAACTCGCCGTGGCATCGTAATGACGGATCATTTGGCGTGACATCTGGCTGTGGTCTAAATTGACCACCCCGATTGGCATATCTCGGGCGATGCTATGCGAAAAGACCCACCATAAGCAGGCCACCAGCAAAATCGGTAGCCAGGTAAGGACAGACAATAACCATCTGTCCTTTTTTATGATCTGCCATTGGCTAGCCAATAACGACGAAATCATATTATAGATTCTCGATGACTACGCTCATGCCAACGCGTAGGTTTTCGATAGGGGTAACAGGGCGCGCTTCCACTTCAAAAGTACGCATATCAAAGCCTTGACTGGCATCGGTTGAACGCCAAGTCGCAAAATCACCCATGACAGAAACGTGGCTCACTTTGAAGGTAACATTCTTCTCTAGAGCAGGAACGAACGCATCAAATTCCGTGCCTTTGGTGAACTTCTTAAGTTGATCTTCACGCACGTTGAACACCGCCCACGCATCTTGCATATCAATCACGGTCACAACTGGGAAGCCTTGTGGGGCCAGTTCGCCGCTATTAAGCAGTACTTGCGACACTTCACCGTCAAACCAGCTCTTAATTTTGGTATCCGCAGCGTAAGCTTCAACTTCGGCTACTGCGCCAGCCGCCATGCGCGCTTTTTCAACCGCGGCGAGCTTGGTTTCTTCACGGGCGCCTTCTTTGGCCATTTGATACATTTGGAAAGCTGCGCTTTCGGTGTATTTCGCCGCTTGCCACTGTGTGCGCGCTTCATCGCGTTTTTGCTCGGCAACGACTCCGTCTTTGTAAAGGTTATTGACGCGTTGGTAAGTCTTTTCCATTAGATCAGCCGCCGCTTTGGCCTTTTGCCATTGATCTTGCGAGGCTTGAATTTGTTGAACGCGAGCGCCTTTCTCTGCTTGTTTCGCCATCGCGCCCGCGGCTTCTTGACCGGCAATTGCTTGTTCAAGCTTTGCATCTAACTCTGGGCTGTAGATGGTAAACACCAAGTCGCCTTTGTTTAGGGTATCGCCTTTGCGCACGAGTACTTGGTCAATTCGCCCCGGGACTTTTGAAGAGATGTTGTACTGCTGCGCTTCAATTTGGCCTTGGAGGCGAATTGGTTGATCTTGATAAGCAGTGGTGAAGCTGTATGCCAGCCAACCCACTAAGGTAAGCGTTGCGGCGCCAGCGCCGACAGTTTTTAGTAGTTTGGCGTTCATGAGTTGTCCTTCTTGGTGTTTGCGCGTGTTTCGTATTGATCAAAGGTATTCATTTCGTTGCTAAGAGCAAGCAACTTATTTAATGCAATGAGGTAGTTAAAGCGAGCAAGGTGTTGCTGGGTTTGGATGCTTGCCAGATACAGCTCCGCATCAACCACTTCGAGTGAATTCGATAGCCCTTGAGTAAAGGCTTTACTGCGAAGATTTAAGTTTTCTTTGGCTAAGTGCAGGCTAGATTCTAAGCCGTTCACTTCTTCCACCGCTTGCTCGGCGGCAAGGTAGGTTTTTTCGACCAGAACTTGAAGATCTTTTTCCGCTTGAGTGCGCAGGAACTGTACTTGACGCACGGCGCTGTGTGCGGCTTGCGCGCGATCAGAACGGCCAGACGTATCCAGTAATGGCACGTTCACGCCAATACCAACTAACCAATCCGGTTTCATCTGGCTGGCTAGGCTTTCGTGTTCGTACACTGTGTAGTCACCATAAAGGTAGACGTCTGGGTAGTATTTCCCTTCTTCCGCTTTAACTAAGTTAGCCGCTTGTTTTTGTTTTGCGTCGAGAATATCTAAGCCAGGGTAGGTGGCCAGAGTTTGCGACACAAACGCTGATAGTGGTGGCAGAGTTTGGTTAATAAATAGCGAGCTGTCTAATTCAATATCTTGTTGGTTAAGTAAGCTAGCGAGGGCCGCTTGCGCGATTTCCATATCGCGAGTCGCTTTTTTGGTGTCTACCCGCGCTTTATCAAGGGAGGCCTCGGCTTGTAGGCGTTCAACTTTGGCGATTTGCCCTTGTTTTTCCAGTTTAATGGCGAAGTCGCGGTGTTTGGTCAGGCCATCTTCTACTGCTTGGCGGGTGGCGACCACTTCTTTGGCAAGTACCACGCTAAAGTAGTATTTGCTGAGGTCTTCAAAGCGTGCTTGGCGCTCCATTGCAAATTGGCTGCGCGCTTCGTCGGCTTGGCCTGCGGCAATGTTTTGCGCGGCGGTAATACGGCCACCGGTAAAGATAGGCCAGATGGCGCGGATGGAGGAGGTGAAGATAGCGCGATCAGACATTTTGGTGGAAATCGCCGATGGATCTAAATGCAATCCAAGTCCACCCGCAATACCGCCAATTATTTTTGAAATATCTTCGAGGCCCGTTGTCGCATCAGCCAATTGCTGACCATTTACGGTCACATCTTTGTCTAAAACGGTATAGTTTGCCGACAAACTAATACTCGGTAGATTCAAGTCGTTCTTTGAGTGTTGAAGGTGTTGATAACGTTGTACATTCGCTTGGGAGGCCGATAACGAGTCGTTGTCGTTTTGGACAATTTGCCACGCCTGATCAAAGGCGATTGGCTGTGCGTGAGCCATTGCAAAGGGCTGCGCAATTAGGCAACTAATAAGCCAAGGTATGGTTCTTTTTTTCATCTTACTTACGCCTAAAAATAATTGAAATTAGAGCAATGACTCTATTTTAAGGTTATACCATCTTAAGTAAAGCACTAGTTAACCGTTAATCTAAGATTTCATGCTTGAGTTAACGGCATAATTGTAAATAACTTGTTACTCTGATTGCAAACTATTAATGAAGGTAAGTTTGTTTGAATTGGAGTGACTTCAGCTTTCGGCGTAGATTATTGATAATAATGACGTTATCAGGCTTGGTTGAGCTGCTTATTTTAACCGGAGCCGGGTTTGCCTATATTAAACAATCCCAGCAACAGGAGATGGGGCAAAAAGCGCTTGGGGTCGCGCAGTTCTTGGCTCAATCCCCTGCGGTTATTCGCATGGTCGAAACCCGCGCCCCAGATACTTTAACCGATAAAATTCAGCAGCTTACTCAGGCTATCGGTGCCACATTTATTGTTATTGGAGACAAAGAAGGCATTCGGTTAATCCACCCTGTGGCCGAGCGAATTGGGCTGCCGATGAAAGGGGGCGATAACCTTAAAGCGCTCAGCCATGGTCAGTCTTATGTTTCTTATGCCGAAGGCTCGTTAGGAAAGTCGGTGCGCGGTAAAACGCCCGTATTTGATAGCCATGGCAACATCATCGGCGTGGTCTCGGTGGGTTATTTGCTTGAAGGCCTGCAAGACCGAATTGAACCTTATTTGGCGTTTTTGCTCGCAATGGCGCTTTTAGTGGTGTTTGCCAATGGGGTGTTGTCTCATTATGCGTCTAAGCGCTTCCAAAAAGTCATTTTGGGCTTTGAGCCAGAGGAAATTGCGCGTTTGTATGTAGAGCTCGATATCACCATGAGCACCATCAAAGAGGGGGTACTGAGCATTGATAGCCACGGCTTGGTGCGTTCGATAAATAAAAGTGCCTGTGAAATATTGCAAGTAAAGCGCGATGCGGTCATTAACCAACCGATGCGGCAGGTGCTACCCGACAGTGACTTGATGGAAATTCTCACCACCAAAGAATCCCAACACGATATCGACATCTATCTTAATCGCCAACGCATTGTCGCCAACCGTTACCCGATTATTGTTGAAGGGGACGTGGTTGGCGCGGTATCGAGTTTTCGTCGCCGTGATGAAATCACCGAACTGACCAAACAGCTTTCTCAAAGCCGAGAGTACGCAGACATGCTCCGCTCGCAAACTCATGAGCACCGTAATAAGCTCAACACCATTAGCGGCTTGGTTCAGTTAGGAGAAATCGAAGCGGTACAGAGCTTAATTGGACAAGAGACCGAACACTATCAAAGTTTGATAGAGTTTATTCGAGAGGTTGTTAGCGACCCGTTGGTGGCTGGCTTGCTGCTTGGAAAAACCGAGCGAGCGCGCGAGCTTGGGTTGGTGCTGACCATTGATGAAGGTTCACGTTTACTGGCACTGCCTTTTGGCCTTAGCGCAGACAACATTGTGACGATAGTGGGGAACCTGATTGATAACGCCTTTGATGCGACGCTGAGCAATGAACAACGAGTGACCAACGAGGTGATGGTATCTATCAGCGATTTTGGTACCGAGGTCGTGTTGGAAGTAGAAGACAATGGCTGCGGCTTGCCAAAAGACATCACCACAGACACCCTCACGCATAAAGGCGTTTCAAGCAAAAAAGGCCACGGAAGAGGGATGGGGCTTTATTTGATCCAGAAATTGGTGGATCAGCACCAAGGGCATTTAGAGTTAATCGATAACCCGCACAATGGCGCCCGAATTACCGTGTATTTACCTAAGGACAGGCTATCTAGCGGAGAAGATATCAATGAATAAGAGCACAAAGGTAATGATCATTGAAGATGATGTTGCCATTGCAGAAGTGCATAGGCGCTATTTGGCTCAGATTGGTGGCTACGAGGTGATAGCCATTGCCACCAATCAAGCAGAGGCGCACATGCAATTAGAGCTACTTAACCCGCAATTGGTGATATTGGATGTTTACCTACCCGATGGCAATGGCTTGGAAATATTACGCCAAGTTCGTCAGCAGCAGCAGGCCTGCGATGTTATTTTGGTCACCGCCGCCCGTGACGTCGACACGTTGCAAGAGGCGATGCGTGGTGGAGTTGTGGACTATCTGCTAAAACCTGTGATGTTCCCGCGCTTAGAAGCGGCGCTTAAGAAATACCAACAGCAGCGAAACCAGTTCACTGGTGCGTGCGATCTTGATCAGCAGTTGGTGGATAAAATGCTGCAATCGGGCGGTAATGAAGAGGCATCGACACGGCTTCCTAAGGGGATTGACGCGGTGACTTTGGACAAAATTCGCGACTTGTTTGTGGCGTGTCGTTCGCTAACTGCGGATGAATCAGGGGTGAAAATTGGTGCCAGTCGCACTACTGCGCGGCGTTATTTGGAATACTTGATCACGACGGGGGAGCTAGAAGCCGATGTGGTGTATGGCACAGTAGGTAGACCCGAGCGCAGTTATAAAAAAGTAGTCAGATAAAAATATCTGTCGTCTACACTGTTTATAGAGACGTTCAAACAAGGTGGTGTTATGACTCGGCTGCTACTTTATTGTTTTGTGGTATTTTTTGCTCTGCCTTCCTTTGCTCAAGGGTTGGTGTTTATTCACAGTTATCATTATGCCTACCCGTGGGTGAAAGAATATCGTTCTGGCTTTAAACAACACATCGCCAATATTGACGTGCATGAGTTTCAAATGGACACCAAACGTCGGCCGCAATCGGAGTTTTATGCCGCGGCGGAAGAGGCCTGGTCTTTCATTGTAAAAAATTCGCCCGAAATGGTGGTGGTTGCCGATGATAATGCCTTGCGCTTGCTTGGGCCGCGTTTGATTGAACAGCAAATTCCGTTCTTTTTCTTAGGCATCAATGCCAATCCAAGGAACTACATTGCCATTACCTCTAATGTGTCGGGGGTGCTAGAGCGGCCATTGATGAAACGCTCGGTGTATATGATCAGCAAGGTGTTGCCTGATGTGAAACGTATTCAAGTATTGATGGATGCAACCCCGACATCAAAGGCTATTTTAGAGACTTCTTTTAGTAATCAGCTCAATCAAACGATTACTGGCATAGAGGTCGATACTCGCCTAGTCGCGCGCTGGGAGGAGTGGCAGGCTTTGGTTATAGATGCTAAGAAAAATGGCTTTGATGCGGTCATCATTGCTAACTACGCAGCATTAAAAGACACCCAAGGGACTCACTATACCTTAGATCATGTTTCGGAGTGGACGAGCGATAATAGCTCGGTTCCTTTGTTTGCGTTTTGGTCCTATTCGGTTGGCGTCAAAAAGGCGGTAGGGGGGCTGAGTATCAGTGCTTTCGACCAAGGTGCCGTAGTCGCAAAACTGATTAATCAGTATTTGGTCGATGGTGTCATGCCGATGATCGCAACCCCTGAAAGAGGCGCGTTTGTTTTTAGTAAAACCGAGTTAGAGCGTTGGCAGTTATCTTTGCCGTCAGAGATAAAAAACAAAGCGGTGATATTTGAATAAGCGTCAAAGGTAAATGATGGGGGCAACATGAGAAACATCGAATCGCGACACACTTACCAATTGATAACGCTTCTGTTGTTGGCGATAGTTTTGTTGTTTGCTCCTGCATTTTCGAGAGCCGAAACCATTAAGTTGTCGTTTATTCATAGCTATCACTTTGGTTATTTGTGGGTTCAAGACTATCGGCGCGCGTTCTTTGAACATTTACAAGAAGGGGTCGAAGTACAAGAGTTTGAAATGGATACCAAGCGTTTGTATAGCGAGCAACAAATAGCCTTGGCGACGGATAATGCAAAATTGTTTTTTGTCGAGACCAACCCGGATGTGGTGGTGATCTCCGACGATTTGGCGCTAAAGAATGTTGGGCCGTTTGTTCAAGCTTATGATGTGCCGATTTTTTTCTCTGGCATCAATGCCAATCCGCGCCAATATGTTGATTTAACTAGCCAAGTTTCGGGGGTGTTGGAGCGGCCGTTATTGCTCCGCTCTGTGAGTATGATTGGCAAGGTATTGTCTAATGTGAAAAAGATCAAAGTCCTGATGGATGACTCGCCTTCATCACAAGCCATTCTAGACACCTCCTTTGGCAATAAACTCAGCCAATCTATTACTGGCATTCAGGTAGATGGTGTGATGTTGGCTGAGTACGGTCAATGGCAACAGGAAGTCATTGATGCGGCAGAGCAGGGTTATGATGCCATTGTTTTATTGGTGTATAGCCGCTTAAAAGGCGAGCAAGGAGATTACCTTTCGACTAGAGATGTTGATACATGGACGAGCAAAAATAGCACGGTTCCAGTATTTGGTACTTGGGAGTTCTCGATTGGTAAAGGTCGCGCACTCGGTGGTTTTAGCTTAAGCGGCTACGAACAAGGAAAAGCCTTGGCAGAGCAGGTGAATCGTTACTTGCAAAGCGGCAAAATGCCCAGCGTCGTCACCCCTAAAAAAGGCTCCTATGTGTATAGCCGATACGAACTCGGCCGCTGGGGGATCCATTTACCGGATGATATTGTTCGCTTGACCGAGTTTAAGGAGTGATGAGAAGTGGGAAAGGCTAAGTACTAAAAGCGAAGTGGGGAAAGATGGGCTCTAGGCTCTAGGAAACCGAACCCATCTCTTTTTTAATCCACTTGTGATGGATTATCCGTTGTCACGTCTTGGCGGTTGCGTAGATAAGAGATAAATTTCCCTACCAGTGGGCCAAGCAGTACTGCAATGGCTAAACAAGTGAAGACGCCGGTGATAGGTCTTTGCCACAGAAAGCTCAGTTCTCCGTCGCTTATCATGAGCGCGCGTCTTAAGTTCTCTTCCATTAGTCCGCCGAGGATAAAGCCAAGCAGTAGCGGCGCGAGTGGGAAGTTAGCCAGCCTTAACATGATGGCGCCGATGGCGATAAGCAGCATGATAAAGATATCGACGGTGTTGAATGAGACTAGATAAACGCCGGTTATCGAAAAGAACAGGATCATCGGTAATAATACCGTTCGCGGCACCATGAGTAGCTTTGAGATGTATGGGATCAGCGGTAGGTTTAAAATCACCAAGACTATGTTGCCAAAGTACATCGAAATGATCACCGACCAAAACACATCAGGGTGGTCTACAAATAGGCGCGGGCCTGGTTGAATTCCGTAGGCGATAAGTGCGCCAAGCATAATCGCGGTGGTGCCTGAGCCCGGAATACCTAAGGTTAGTAGCGGGACAAAAGAGCCACTTGAGGCGGCATTGTTGGCTGATTCTGGCGCAACTAGGCCGCGAATGCTGCCTTTACCAAACTCCTCCTGTTTCGCTTTAGGCGCTAAGTTTCGCTCTAATCCATAGCTTAAGAATGCGGCGATGGTAGCGCCTGCGCCGGGCAAGACGCCAGTAAAGAATCCGACAATAGATGAGCGTATTGAGACAGGGGCGACTTCTTTTATCTCTTGTTTGGTTACCTTCATGCTGCCGATGTTGCTCAGTTTTTGCTGCTCTTCTGCGCTGGTATCTTTCTCGGGTTTCAGTATTCCCATCAGCGTTTCACCAAGGGCAAACGTGGCCATGGCGAGCAGCAAGAAGGAAAATCCATCCATCAAGTCGGTCATACCAAAGGTGAATCGCTCGACGCCAACGCCTTTATCGATCCCGACTGTAGAAAGCATTAAACCAAGTACGGTCATCATCCACGCTTTTAGCACTTGCCCTTTACCAGCAAAGGCGGCAACAGCAGAGAGGCCGAGCAGCATTAAGGCGAAATAGTCTGAAGACTGAAAGCTCAGCGACACGCTGGCAAGCGCAGGCGCGGCAATGAGCAGCATGATGGCCGAGAGCGTCCCGCCGGTAAACGATGAGTAAGCCGCGAGCGCCAACGCTTTACCCGCTTGGCCTTTTTGCGCCATGGGGTAACCATCAAAGGCGGTGACCACCGTTGATGAACAGCCGGGGGCATTGATTAGAATGGAAGAGGTCGAGCCGCCAAATACGGCACCGTAGTACACCCCAGCCATTAAAATAAGGCCAGACGCGGGGTCAAGGCCGTAACTGATCGGGATCATTAATGCGATGGCAGAGATCGGCCCAAGGCCGGGTAACATGCCGATGAAGGTGCCAACAAAACAGCCGACAATCACCATCATTAGGTTCATCGGCATGATAGCGGTGGATAGGCCTGATAAAATTCCGTCTAACATAGTCATACTCCTACCAAAGCGTGAACAAAATGCCCGGCTCTAGATAGATCTCCAGTCCTTGGGTCAGTAATAGATAAAAGCCAATAACAAAGGGCAGGGAAGCGCCAAATAAGACGCTTTTCCGTCTTTCGCCTAATAAATAGAATCCAGCCATAAGGAACAGGCTGGTGGCAATGACAAAGCCAACGTACGTTAACCCCACGCCATAGATGGCCATCAAAGCTAAGAATCCGATAAGCAGCTTCCAGTTAAAATCCATCGTAGCGCCACTATGTTGATCGGGTTTTGCGCTGGCCAGTAGCATCAGCGAAAGCACGATCCCAAGGCCCGTTAACAAGCTTGGCAGTGTTCTGGCGGTAAAAGGTTCGTATTCATCTCCGGGAAATAGTGGGATTTGCGTGGTTTGGTAGCCATAGAGCAAGCAGACAAGCAAAAAAATCATCGCTCCCACTCGATCACGGCACAATAGGTTGGTGGGTTGAACGGACATAAGGTATTTCCTTTATCGAGACAATAAGACAATAAGACAATAAGACAACAAGAAAAAAGCCACCTACGCAATAAGTTCAGGCACGGCAGCTGGCGCCGCCGTTTCTGACAATAAACAAAGGAGTGCGGGTGTACACGCAGGTGGCTAAAGCGGGTGTGTGCTGGCAAAGTCAGGCTTTATGGCCCTATTTTAAAAAGCCCAACTCACGCATTAAATTGCCCATCTGCTTTTCTTGATCTTCTAAGAAGCTGTAAAAAGCTTGGTCTGGTTTGTAGTTGTCAATCCAACCGTTGCGGTCGCGAACCACGGCCCATTGTTCGGTTTTATACATTTTGGAAAGCGCTTGGTTGTATTCATCAATTTTCGCTTGGCTGGTGCCTGGCGCTGCGAAGAACCCACGCCAGTTGGCAAAGACCGTTTGGTTGCCGGTTTCAACTAATGTGGGAATGTCTGGCGCGGCTGGTAGACGCTTAGGCGCGGTGACAGCCAGTACTTTGACTTGGCCACCTTTCGACATTTCAAGTACTTCGCCAAGGCCGGTTGAAAGTAGTTGCGTTTCGCCAGAAAGCAGCGCTGCCATTGCTTTGCCCCCTGCATCGTAAGCGATATAGCGAACCGCTTTTGCATCAAATCCTTCGCCTTTAAACGCGGCGGCCACAACAAGGTGATCCATACTGCCTCGCGCTGATCCCCCGGCAATTTTTACGCTGCGCGGATTCTTCTTAAACTCGTCGACCACGTCTTGCCAAGTTTGGTATTTAGAGTCGACCGAAGTCACTATCGCGCCGTAGTCGGCGATGGTGGCCGCCACCGGGGTTAAATCGCGGAACGATTGAGGGAAAATCCCGGTCAGTGAGCGCACAACAATAGGGGTTGAGTTCACCATCAAGGTGTCGGGTTGACGTGCTGCGGTTTCAATTAAGTGGGCAATGGCTTTACCGCCGCCGCCCCCAGAAAGGTTTTGGAAGGAGACTTTGTCGACAATATCGGACTTGACCAATGCATCGCCAGTTCCTCGCGCGGTCATATCCCAGCCACCTCCTGCGCCGCCCGGGATCAGGAAGTGGATTTTCTCGAGATCAGCAGCCAAAGCGCCAAATGAAAGGGTGGTTGCAATGATTGAAGCTGCAAGGGTTGGTTTAAATGCCTTAAACATGTCACGTTCCTTATGTTTCCAATATGAATGAGTACCGGCGATAAATTGGGTGTTAATAAAATGTTATCAGCGGTTGAGGTAAACATAAGGGGATTGCGAGACGATGACCAGATAGGGGATTTAAAGGCAATAAAGAACAAAAAGGGGATATTGTTCATATTGTTCAGGAGAGAGAAGTGGGAAAGGCGAAGTGCTAAAAGCGGAGTAGAGAAAAGAGAAAAGAGAAAAGAGAAAAGAGAAAAAGAAGGGTTAGATAAGGTGACGGGTTACAGATTACAGGGGGATACCCAGTGGCGTCTATTGGGGAGACGGGCACCGGGTATCGTGGTTGGGTTAGGCGAGCTTGAATTGGGCGACGATTTGTTCGAGTTGTTGGTTGGTTTTTGTTAGCTGGTGGCTGCTGCTGACGGTGTCGTTACTGTTTTGGTTTAGAGTGTCGATCATAGTTTGGATGGTGGCCATGATGCGGCTGATTTCGTCGCTGACGGTGTTTTGTTCGCTGGCTGAAGTGGCGATAACGGACGCTAGTTGGTCGATTTCATTGACCGAGTTGGCCATGATGTCGAGTGAGTCCATCACTTGGGACGTACTGTTTGCCGTTTGTTCGCAGCTCTGTTTGGTGGCGGTCATGCCGTCGACGACGGTTTGGCTGCCGCGATGCAGTTTGGCAAGCATGTCGTTAATTTCAGAAGTGCTGTGCTGGGTTCTGGCGGCGAGCGCGCGAACTTCGTCGGCGACGACAGCAAAGCCGCGGCCTTGTTCGCCCGCGCGGGCGGCTTCAATGGCGGCGTTTAATGCCAGCAGGTTGGTTTGTTCGGCTATTTCACCGATAACGGTCAACACCTTGCTGATCTGCTGGGTGTCTTGACTCATTACATGCACCGATTGAGACATGTTGTCGACCTCTTCAATCAGTGCCGACACGTTATCGACCGCCAACTGCACCGTATGTTTCGAGCGAGACGCTTCGCAGCTTGCTTGCTGGGTGAGGCTTGCTGCGTGTTTAGCGCTTTCTGCCACGGCATCGGCGGCGGAGCTCATTTGGGTAACCGCAGTAGCGGCTTGGTCGGTTTCAGCGCTGTGGGCGCTCAGCAGCGATTGGTTAGAATCGGTTTGCTGCTCGAGCTGGTGTATTTCGCCGCTGATCTTATTTCGCGATTGCGAAACATCCAGCATCATGGTTTGCAACTGGCCAATAAACTGGTTAATGCTGGCCGCGATTTGGCCAAGATCATCTTTGGTGGTAACGGCGAGCCTACGGGTTAAATCGCCTTCACCTTGCGCCAAGTCGGTCACGATATTACGCAGCGACACAATCGGTTTAAAAGCAAAATGGATAGAGGTAATACTGAGCGGCAAAATGATCAGGGCAGAGATGAGTAGCGCAAAGGTGATGGCATCATTCACACGAGCGGTGTTTTGCTTGATAAAACCTAGGTCGATGTAACCGGTAAGCTGCCAGTTTTTGCCAAATAAGTTGAGGCTGTTTTCAAGCGGCGTTAGCTCACCTGCTTGTTTGTTAGAAAACAGCACTTGTTGGTTATTGTCGATAAGCTCGATGTAACTGCCTTCCACCGCGGTGTTGGCCAGCAGGGTTTGAATATGGCTTAAATCAATATAAAAAATATCCCCTTCAGAGTGGCCGCGCGGGACGGTGACCGACATCATAGGCTTGTCGGCTTGGACGAATACATCACTTACCACGAGCGACTCGCCAGCGCTTTTCACTTGGTTGAGAATAGTGGCAGTAAGCGTTGGATCAGTGACTTCGCCATCTTTATCAAACACCAAGTCATACGAGACTTTGTAGATATTGTGAAAGCCCGTTTTTTCTATGGTGTCGGCAATGGAGACCAGGTTGACCGTTAAGCTCTCCGCGAGGAGGGCTTTGTAGTTTATCTCGTCAATTAACTTGTCTTGAACTAATTCAAGTTGGGCGTTAATGCTCTGGGTCTCTTTTTGGTAAATGTATTCGCTAATAAAGTGATTAGCGCTCAAGTAGGAGGTAAAAATAGTACCGACTACGATACCGATAACAACAAGAAAAACTTTTAAGCGGAACGAGATATTCTTCATTTGGTTACTGCTCCAATATGGCTGGGTATTCTATTTTTATAACCGCTTTTTTGACCTTGGTTGGGGTGCTGCTGGCAACCATAGGGCGGTGAGGTTGGTGAGGAAAAAAGACAATAAAGTCGCCAGACGCTAAGGTCGTGAACTGCTCGTCTACAATGTCTTCACTAAAGGCAACGTCTCGGGTATCGAGTTGGTTGTCTGCAATGGAGCGAAAAGGTGACAAGCTATAACCAAAGGTTTCTTCGCCTTCAAGGATGATCTGAACATCAAGGTATTTGTGATGAATTTCAGATTTGGTTTTCTTGAGAGAGAGCGTTTCAATACTGGCGATAAAGTAATACGCGTCCGCGCTATCTAATGGGTAACTGCCGACTTGGCAATTATGCTGCAGTTGTTTTTTTACCTGCTGGATAAAATAAACAACACGCTCGGGGAGCTCGGAAATGGTATCGAGGTTGGCTAAACTGCTTTGAAACATCCTATTTGTCCTTGTTGGCACTTACTGAATTACGACTGAGTAAGTGTTTCTGTCAAATAAGAAATATTAATCGTACTTGGGCTGATGATTAATCGTCGTCTTATTAATAATGGGCTCAGATCTCTCGAATACTCATTAGCAGTGACTTAGCTCACGTTAATATCGAGAGGACACGTCCTTATGCTCCCTCAATATCAACCATTTCCATTATTCACTTCTAGTTATTCAATTAAGTGATGAAGCTTACTGCGCAAAGAAAATTCAATGCCGCTAATAAATTTAATGATTTTAACAAGGCAATAGGCGCACTGTTTTCATGGTTATCTCATGCCGAGACAATGACTAAGAATTGTCGACAATGTGACTTTTTCTTCAAGTGAGCAATATTTCTAACATATTGATAACCAAGTTTTTGTCTGGATATGTAGCTGGGAGTTAGTTTTAGTGCTGGTTAGACATTAGTCTACATTGTCGACAATGTGCTTGAAAAATCACCAGGCGGTGGTGTATTGTTGTTTCCATGTTAACTGAGTGTTACTATTGAAATGACATTATCCCCGTTTGGCTCAATGGAAAAAGAAAGCACTAAATCAGAAAATCTGACCAACTACCTGATCGAAGCGATTGTTGAGGGTCAAATTCCGCTGGGTAGTAAAATTTCTGAGCCAGAAATTGCCAAAAAGCTTGATGTGAGTCGCGGGCCACTAAGAGAAGCCATTATGCGCTTAGAAGGCTTAGGGCTTATAGAGCGCATTCCTCATGTTGGCGCTCGGGTGATCAGCTTTTCTTACGCTCACCTAGCTGAGTTATATGCCGTACGGGAGTCACTTGAAGGGATGGCAGCGCGTCTTGCGGCGCGACATATTACCGATGAA
>Ga0070725_10000591_pt1 | contig 24071 bp, 20 predicted proteins | sample tdDd002_FD_69781 | JGI IMG/M metagenome (GOLD analysis project Ga0070725, IMG submission 69781) | Marine sediment microbial communities from the Atlantic coast under amendment with organic carbon and nitrate - tdDd00.2 | ecosystem: Environmental > Aquatic > Marine > Coastal > Sediment | place... | reverse complement strand
CCTAAGCGTTCCACTTCCCGTTAAGCAGGATTTAATTACATTGATCTACTGTGATCTATGTGCGCTATCCCCAACACAACGCCAACAGCTATACAAGCAAATACGCCAAAGCCTAAGGCCAGAAGGAAGGTTCGTTTTCGATGTATTCTCATTAAAAGCGTTGGATGGCTTTACAGAGCATCACTCATATGGCCGAAACTATATGCATGGTTTTTGGTCAGACAACCCTTATTACACTTTCCACAATGCTTTTTACTATCGTTCTGACCATGCATCACTCGATCACTTCACCGTGGTAGAAGCTGATCAATCATGGGATGTGTATAACTGGATGCAGTACTTTTCTCACGACACAATTCGTCGAGAGCTTGAAGAAAATGGCTTCGATGTAGTCGATATGGTCAATGGATTTGATAGCGATGAGAGAAGCGAGTCTTCATTCGGTGTTATCGCAAAGCTTAAGGCTTAGCTTCATCAGTTTTCGAGACTTGGCTTTGAATAAAAAATAGGCCCGCTATTGCTAGCGGGCCTAATTATTTCTATTTTAAAATCAGCGAATTATTTCACTTCCAGCGGGCCACCAAAGGCAGTCACTGGTGGCACTTTACCGCGGAACTTCTCAAAGTCTGCCAAACAGGTGTTTGCAGATGTGGCTTGAGCAAGCTCTGATGATGGGATATCCATCGTCAGGGTGTTTGGATCGCCGTAAGTACAGATAGCGCCAACTTTTTCGTTAAGTGGGCCATACCATGCACCTTCTTCGATACGGATCACGCCTTGTGGGTAGCTGTCTGTTACGACTGCGCCCGCAAGCAATTGACCACGGTCGTTGAATACGCGTACCAAGTCGCCATCTTTAATGCCTTTTGCTTTTGCATCAACTGGGTTGATGTAAACCGGCTCACGGCCTTGAACTGCATACTTAGCGCGGAACTCTTCAGATTCACACATTTGTGAGTGCAAACGCTTGTCTGGGTGACAAGATTGCAACCAGAATGGGTGCTTCTTAGAGCCAGGACCACCGTGCGAACGCTCTGTCTTCTCAAACCACATTGGATGATCCTGACAGTGGTCGTAATCCATACGGCCGATAGTACGGCTTGAGATTTCGATGAAACCAGATGGTGTACCTAGTGCGTTGATCTCAGGATCTTTACGGAACGCCGCGTGACGAACCCAAGGTTTACCTGTACCAAAGTCTAGCACGCCTTTTTCCCAGAACTCATCAAACTCTGGCATGTCGAACTTGCCTTTGTTTGCGTTGCGACAATCAGAGTAAAGCGAGCGTACCCACTCCATCTCATCCATACCACGGGTGTACTCTTTATGACGACCGAAACGACGCGTTAGCTCGGTGAAGATGTCAAAGTCAGTACGAGACTGGAACAATGGATCAACAAGCTTGTGCATTGCCAGTAGGCCACGACCAGAGTAAGAACCCATTACGTCGATGTCGTTACGTTCCCATTGGGTACATGCCGGTAGCACGATGTCAGAGAAGCGACACGTTGCCGTCCACGCAAAGTCGATTGTCACGACAGTTTGCAGTTTCTGGAACGCTTTCTTCATGCGGTTACGGTCTTGGTGGTGATGCCACGGGTTGTTGCCCGAGATAACCATCATTTTGTAATCCGGAAGCTTCACTTTGTTGCCGTTGTAACGGATCTCTTTACCAGGCTCTAGCAAACAGTCAATCCAACGAGCAACAGGGATAGTACGGCTGTAACCGTTAAAATCGTTGTTGTCCCATTTTGGCTTCATGCCTTGGTCAAGGTTACGAGGGAAACCACCTGGAGCGGCAAAACCTGTTGAAGATACACCGATACCTGAGTAGTGGTGACCGTAAGAGATACCACCGCCTGGTAGACCGATTTGGCCAACCATCGCCGCAACAACCGCGCCAGCCCAGTAAGGCTGCTCACCGTGCTCTTGACGCTGGATACACCAACCAAATAGCAACTGAGTACGGCCGTTTACCAGCATGCGTGAGAATTCACGGATCTTGTCGGCTTTCACGCCACAGATCTCAGCGGCCCACTCTGGGGTTTTCTCGATCTTGTCTTTGGTTTCGCCTTTCACGTATGCGATGAAGTCATCGAAACCTAAGCAGTAAGTTTTAATAAACTCTTTGTCGTACAGATCTTCGTTGTACAGGGTATGCGCCACTGCCAGCATGAACGCCACATCGGTTTGTGGGTTAATGTACATGTGGTCGTTACCTAGGAAGCGCTGAGTCTTGTTCTTCACTGGGTCAACAGACAGAACGTTGATCTCGCCTTTCGCAACTTTTTCTTTTAGCTGATCAAGGTATGGGTACGCTTCGTGCGTTGCACAGTTCCAGCCTACTTGCAGGTTTTTCACCGGATCGGTCGCCCAAAGCACGATGTTATCACTGTGCTCAAGAATTTCAGACCAAGACGTACCTTGCGCATATACTTCGGTTGAACCCAGTACATACGGCATGATGGTTTGGCCTGCACCTGTTGAGTAGTCGCCTACTTTGGTGATGTAGTTACCGTGCATGCCTACTGCGCGTTGCATGTGGCTGGTACAGCTGTGGAACTGACCCGTTTGACGCCAACCCGTTTGGCCTGCGTGCAATGCCCAAGGACCGTAATCTTTTTGTACGCGCTCTAGCTCGCGGTAGAAAAGGTCTAGTGCTTCGTCCCAAGTTACACGGATGAAACGGTTGTTACCGCGCGTTTCACCTGCGTACTTGTGCTTTTTCAGCCAGTCTAGGCGAACCATTGGGTAACGAACACGTGAAGGGCTGTAAATAATACCCTTGATGCCGTCAATCATGTCGGTTGGATGTGAGTCCATTTCAAGAGCTTTAACTTCTTGAACTTTACCGCCGTAGATGTGGGCGCGGAATGCGCCCCAGTGAGAACCTGATACTTTCCAAGTGCCCGTTGTTTCTGCAGCATTTGCTGATGCGGAAGCCAGAAGGCTTGGGCCAATCACAGACGCCGCACTGGTCGTTGCTACACCTTTAAGAAAACTTCTTCGTGTAATAGCCATTTGTTATTCTCCGTGTGGGCTTAGTGGTGACCTTCAGCAAAATCTGAAGAGTGTTTCTGAAGATACTTAAGCACAAGTGCTTCACTATCGGTGTCAAAGTTTACGAATGCCAACATACCGTTGAACATGCCAGGCCAGCCATTTGCAGTGAAGTGCGCTTCAGCAGGTTGGGTGTGACAAACAGAACAGTTAGTTTGGTACGCTTCGCTTGCTTTTTCCCAAATTGGAGTAACGTCGCCAAGCATGGCTTCTTTCTTCATCCAAAGTTTGGTGGTTACACGCTGCCAAGGTAGACCTGTTAGGTCATCTTCTTTGGTTTCAAACGTTTGAACCATGTCTTCATTGATAGCGGTATCTTTCAGTAGAGAACCCACTGCGATGTTCAAGCCGAAGTCTTCTTGAATTACACGGCCAAAGCCTTTCGCTTTACGCCAACCTGCAATTTCGATTTGAACTGCATCGCCTTTTTCATCGACAACTTTAACGGTTGATGCTGGGTTAAGTAGGCCCGCTTCAACAGTCATCGCTGCGTCTTCATACATAGGTAGGTGACGAACGCTGGTTAGGTCGTTGCCTGCTGAGTAATCGGTGTTAGAGGCAAGTTGCTCAAGCTCACCGATCATGCCGCCTGAAGCGTCCATGTCTTTCGGTAGGTTGTGCGCGATGCCTTTGTGACAATCAATACAGCTTTGATCGCGTTCTGCAGCGTTCTTCATTTGAATACGCGCAGTAGGACGCATGTTGTCAAAGTCCATTGATTCGTAGTTGTGACAGTTTTTACATTCTAGAGATTTGTTAGCTGAGAAACGGTCCCATTCGTGCTTAGCAAGCTCGATACGGCGTTCTTCGAATTTCTCTGGTGTGTCTAGGTCGCCAAACAGTTGTGCGAACACTTCTTTGGATGCTTGCATCTTACGTGCAATTTTCGCTGTCCATTCGTGTGGCACGTGACAATCAGGACACGTTGCACGAACACCAGAGGTGTTTTTCCAGTGAACAGTCTCTTGTAGTTCTTGGTACACGTTGTCACGCATGGTGTGACAGCTTACACAGAACTCTTCAGTATTGGTTGCTTCCAATGCGGTGTTAAAACCACCCCAGAAAATAACGCCAGCAATAAAACCACCCATAGTCAACACACCTAAACTGATGTGGACTGCTGGGCGAGTTAGCGTTCGCCAGATTTTTACAATAAACGCTTTCATAATTCGTTCTCTTTATATTATTCGTATAAAAGTGTGGGGGTTAACCGTGAGCACCTGGAGGTCCAAGGAAGAAGACTTGTAACGCCCATACGATGAAGCCGTATCCGCTCACAAATCCTACGCTCAAAATGGGGAAGAGAACGACGGTGATAAGGAGAAAAGACTTCCACTCTAACGAGCGAACTTCTTCGGTTCCTATATTATTAACATTACTCATACATTTGCCTGCTATTGAAGTGATAAAAATATCTATATCTCGTCCTAAGACCAAATACACTTACAACTCGTATAGGTAAATTTTAGAACATCACTTTCCATTTCATCAATTAAATTTCGGCTTTAATCCTTGCTACTCAACACTTTTTTGAGGTCATACGGAGATGTATGTAATTACCTTTTTATGTGTAATTATGTGAATGGATATGACAAAATAATATTGCTAAGATATTGTTAAATATGTAGTTACACGGTTAATCATGACGCTATGAATAGCCAAGTAAGCGCTTTTTACCCCGAGATACAAATGAATAAATGCCCAGCAATTGTTATCAATGTGATAACTAATAGATCTATCAGTGTTAATTCACTCTCTCACTTTCTGGCGATTTTTAGATTCAAAATAGATATGATGGAACAAACAAATTCAAAGAGTTAACGATGCAAAACGTGATTGATATTTCTTGGTGGCAAATGCTGCTCTTTAGCTCCACACTCGCTATCCCTTTTATGCTTAACCGGCGGTTTCAGCTGCATCTTAGCAAAGAAATATCCGTTAGTGTTGTGCGCATGACGGTACAGCTATTTTTAGTTGGGCTCTATTTAGAGTTTGTCTTCGAGTTGAACAGCTTAACCCTCAACCTTGTCTGGGTGTTGGCCATGATTGGTATTGGCGCGAGCGCAATATTAGACAAAGCACGCCTACCCAAATCATCGTTAATCACACCAGTGATCCTCGGGTTAGTCATAGGGCTTTTTCCTTTAATGGTTATTCTTTGTGGCGTGATCGTGCGCCCTAGCCCCTATTACAGCGCCCAATACGTCATTCCTCTTTGTGGCATGCTACTTGGAAACAGTTTGGCGGGTAATATCGTTGCACTGCAAAGCCTGTTCTCTGCGTTTGAAGAGCGAAAAGCGGAATACGAAGGCGCGCTCTCCCTTGGTGCCTCTCCTCGATACGCAGCGGCACCTTTCGTACGCAATGCCGTGCAAAAAGCGCTCGCACCTATACTGGCCTCTATGACGACCACAGGGCTTGTCACGCTACCAGGCATGATGACTGGGCAGATTTTAGGCGGGGCGAGCCCACTGATTGCGATCAAATACCAACTGCTCATCCTTATCGCGATTTTTGTTATGTTAACGGTGTCTTTGTCTGTTTCGCTGCATCTTTGCCTCAACCGAGCCATCACCAAAGAAGGACGCGTCACCGTCACTATTCGAAGCGAGTGATATTTGCAAAGTAATCTTACTAAAACACTGCCCCACCTTTGGCTAACTTTGGTATACCATCAGACTCATATAATAATCAGACCGAAAGGCAAAACAATGAGAAAAGCACTGAATATTTCCGATAATCTCTACCTTAATATGGACAACATCGTCAGCTGGCAGATCGGCGATGGTTATATCACTATCACCAGCAATGCTGACGCCCAATCTAATCTCTTTTATATCACGACCACCCCCAACTCAAGCTCTGACATTGTCACTTCAAAAGAAGACATTCATCGTATCAAACGCGAACTTGAAGATTACATGGGCGTCTTTTAACCATGCGTCCACTGGTCATCACTACCCTATTGTTTAACGATTTTGAGTTGCTCGACGTCTTTGGCCCTCTAGAGATGTTTGGCCTTGCAAAGCATTTAAACGATCGCTATCGCCTGCAGTTTATCAGTCAAGATGGTCAGGCCGTAAAAAGCTCCGCCGGGCCCGTTAGCCACGTCGAGCTTAGTTTTGCAACGCCTTTAGAAACCGACATTTTGCTGGTTCCCGGAGGCCTAGGCACTCGCTCGCAAGTTGATAACCCAGAGCTGATTAAATGGCTTGAACAAGCGGGTAAAAAAGCGAAATGGCTGGTGTCCGTTTGCACCGGCACCGCGCTTTTGGCTCGCGCCGGATTACTCGATGGCCAGCGCGCAACCACCAACAAAATGGCCTATCAATGGGTTTGTGAACAAGGAAAGCACACCGAGTGGGTTAGCAAAGCGCGCTGGGTGCAGTCCAATCAAGTATGGACATCCTCTGGTGTATCTGCAGGAACAGACATGGCATTAGCCATCCTTACAGCGATAGAAGGTGAAGCGTTTGCTAAAAAAGTCGCCAATTACGCCGAGTATCAATGGAACCCCAATCCAAATCACGATCCATTCGCCGAGCTTTATGGGCTAAACTAACTTTTCGCACTAAAGCAGAGCTATCGCTCTGCTTTAGTTTCCTGCCAATTAAGATTTAACAGCTTATTTTTCCAACACAAAATTAGCGCTTAAGCACGACATCATCCACTGTGGTTAATAAATCAGCAAAAAATGTAATTTACTGATCCACGTTGTTACCGGAACAACACTCTCGTCACGCAGCCCCTATCTTCAACGCAATGAAATATTCAAAACAAACAATAAGATAGAAATAAAAATTGACTTAGTGAGCGCTCTTTAAGCGCAATTTGGCCAAGTAGCACACCCTAAGTACCCGATTTTTCGAGCACAAAAATGGGCTACCTGTGGCAAGTTATGCGCCAAAACAGCTTTGTTTAGCAGTACGCGAGGCCGTTAAAACAGGTGTTAACTAGGTTATCCACAGAAAATGTGGATAACCTTTTGAAGATACAATAAGTTAGTAAACGCTAAACAAAAAAAACCTTGCCACAAGGTGCAAGGTTAATTTATAAATCGCGTGTTACGAGAAATTAATCGCGTAAATAGATCAGCCAATATCCCATACCAACAAAAACACCACCACCGATGATGTTGCCAATGGTCACGGGGATGAGGTTATTGGTAATAAAACCAATCAAGTTAAGGTCAGCAAAGTCAGCGGGAGACATGTTTGTCATTTGCCAAAACTCTGGTGATGCGAAGTTTTTAATGCCAATCGCCATTGGTACTTGAAACATATTCGCGATGCAGTGTTCAAAGCCTGCTGAGACGAACATAGCAACAGGTAAAATCAATACCACGATTTTGTCGGTAAGCGTGCGGCCACTAAAGGTCATCCAAACCCCGATACACACCAACACATTGCACATTATACCAAGCGCGACGGCTGGCCAAAAACCATGATGTAACTTATGCTGAGCAATATTCATGGTATTGATGCCCACCTGCCCATGATCGAACATGTACTGCTTTGCGACCAACATGATGCCAACCAGTAAGATCGCGCCAACCATATTGCCGAAGTAAACAATAATCCAGTTTTTCACCAAGCTTTGCCAGGTGATTTTACCGCTCGCGCGCGCAACCAAAGTGAGTACTGAACTGGTAAAAAGCTCGCCACCTGTAATGATCACTAATACCAATCCGAGGCTAAATGCCACTCCGCCTAAAAAGCGAGTTAGGCCCCACGGTAAGCCATCGGCTCCCGTTGTCACTGTGGTGTAAAATAGAAATGCGATGCCAATATGCAGTCCGGCGGTGATGGCCAGCAAAAAGGACTTCATCGGGTCTTTGGTTACTTTACCTTCACCGACTTCTGCCGCTCGCTCAGCCATTTGAGGCGGTAATAACGAGTCAAATTGATTCATGTTCATGGGCGTGAAATATTCTGATACAAATAGAAGAGTGGCGGATAATCGCTCTGTTTTTATCAGAATTCAAGTGATTTTTTTATGTTTACCAAAAATGTTGATTCAGAGAGGCCGGTCAATAATTTATAAATATAAGCCAAGGCACCGTTATGCAAAAAAGCGCCCTTGCGAGCGCTTTTAGATTGGTTGAGATTTTATTAGTCTTTATTACTCGGTCGCGGCTTCGCTTACGGCTTCAGTTGTCGTTGTGACTGCCTCATCAACAGAGGAAACGGCATCACTTGCTTCAGTTGGTGTACTCGCTTCAACTTGACTTGCTGGCGCTACTTCTTGCTCGGTAGATTGTGCCTCTGCAGCATTCGCTTCATCTTGCACTTCAGGCGCGCCCTCTTTTGCTTGTAACTGTTGCTTATAGTTCGCAATCAGTTGCTCTAGGCTAGCAATATGAGACTCAGTTCGTGTTAATTGCTTAGTTAAGCTCGCTTGTTTCTCTTGCTCTTGAGCAATGGCTTCGGTCTGTTTCGCTACTTGAGCTTTTAACGCCTCGTTTTGGCTATTTAGACCCGCTATTTTGCTTTCAAGCTCATCGGTACTGTTGGCGCTATGTAACCCTTTCACACCTGCAACGATCATTTCAGTTTGTACGCGCAAAGGTTGGTCGCGATAGTCTGCACCATCAATGGCTTTTGAGATCGACAATAGCTTGCCTTCGAATTCCAAAACTATCGGTTCAAACTTTTCGTCATCGACACTTGAGAGCAGTTTTACTTCAGCCGCCGTATTACGAACATGGTCAAGCTCAAAATGGGCACTGGCGACCGCTTCAGCAATAATTTTTAGGTCTCGTGTATTGGCTTTAACGGTATTTTCTGCCACATTCACTTCTGCCTTGGCTTTTGCGTAGCTAATAGCAGCTACACGATTAAAGCCTTCACTACGCAGCTTTTTCAACTCGTTTTTCAGCGGCAACACGTGCTGCTTTAACACCACTTTCTGCTCGAGCTTTTTCGCTTTATTCAGAAAATCAACTTGTTCGACCTGGGCATCATCTAAATCACCTTCTTCAACGTACTCGAATAACTCACGGTACGAACGCACCACTGAAGAGTAGTCGCTTGAATAAGCCGCTTTCGCTTCGATGGAGTCTAAATAAGCCATCTGAGCAATTGAGTCTGCCAGCAGCTCATCAGCCGTAACTTTTAGCTCGGTTAACTTAGCGTGGTTCTTCTCTACAATTGCAAGACGTTGATTAAAGTTATCGGCATAAGTGCCCGAAGAGAATACGGAATAGCTTTCATTCGCTTTGGCAGGATCAACCGCAATGTCTTCGTAAATTTCAACGGCCTCATCCCATGACTCAAGCAGCTCTGCGTAAAGATCGGGTGAATAGATTTTTAGACTTTTGGCGTCCTTAAGCGTCACCAGCCAACTTTCGTAATTGGCTTTCGATTGCTCATAAACATCAAATGCATTAGGCTGCTGCGTTTCCTGGTTAGTGCTCGCAATTTCTCTTGGCTCTTCGGCTGTACTTTGACAACCGGCAACTGCTATTAGCACACTAATAGCCAACGTGGTACGTAAAATTTTCATGTTCACTCTCTTATATTTTTAATTATATCAATCCATTCATAGTGCTTAGAACATCCGATTGTGCTTTGGGCTCAACCAACAAAGCATCAAAACGCATAACACAAAGAGATACATCAAGCTCGATTATAATCGCGCGCTATGATTTTTGCTTTCATTATCAGCTCAATTAATCGAAATAACGACATGTGACTGACTTTGCCGGTTTCTAGCCTGTGATCATCCATTAGAGCGCCAATTAGCAGTGTATTAAAAACAGCCAATTTGACCTGATGTAACACTTCTCTACACTGATTGTTGTAGCTCGGCTCAATGCGTTTTATGGTGTTTGAAACGCGTTTGTTTGATTTAAGGAAAACAAGATGAAATTTAACCAAGAATATATCGCTGAACTTAACCTACTGCTTCAATTCGATTTGAGCAGTGCAGCAACTGGCATTAAGGTTCATCAAGGTGCGTCTGAAGAGATGCAACAAGCAGTTAGCCGTATTTATAACAAAGGATTATGTACTCAGCCTGATGGCGGTTACTTAACAGATGAAGGGATTGAAGTCGCCGAGCATGCCGATAAAATCGTGCGTGTACTCTCTGCGTAATTGGCCAAAATTACCTAATTAATGACCAATAAAGTAATGTTAATCGGTGCGGGTTGGTTGGGAAAACCACTCGCACTCAAACTGCAAGAACTCAACTACCAAGTTAAGGCAAGCAAAACCTCTCAACTTGGTGCAGAGCAGCTTACTCTGTTAGGCATTGACAGCATGGTATGTGAGCTCCCCACCTCCCCTTTCGAGCATCAATTCAACTTATTAGTTGAAGCATTAGAGGAATTTCAGCCAGATACCTTAATCGGTTGTTTTCCACCTCGCTTCCGTCAAGGAATGAAAGACCAATACGCCAAGTGGTGGCGAAGTGTTGTTGAAGCCTGTGTGGCTGCGAAGGTCCCTAAAATCATTATGGTTAGTGCGACCAGCGTTTATCCCGATGAAGCAAAACTCATGCGAGAAGAAGACGCCACCTTAGATCTATCCCGAGCCAACTCGAAATTTTCAGACAGTGCGAAAGTAATGCTTCAGGCAGAACAAGCGCTACTCGATGCTGATATTGAGCATGTCGTTATACGTTGCGCCGGATTGTTCGGACCCGATCGACATCCCGCCAGGTTCTTAAGCAAACTAAAGCAGGTAAGCCAGCAAACCACCGCCAACATGCTGCACCTAGACGACGCGATCGGCGTTTGTCTCTTTGCAATAGAGCACCTACACAACGACACTGTTAATGCTTGTTCGCCATTCAAAGTTACCAAAGCGGAATTTTACAGCGAAGCGTTGCGTGATAGTGGTTTAGCGATCCCCTTTCCACCGTTAAGCAATGAGCCAGCTAAAACCATCTGTTCTAAAAAGTTGGTTAAACTTGGTTACCATTTCCACTATCGATCGGCACTCGATGCCTTCAGGACACCCAATGGCTAATTCTCTTTATCAGAGCATCAATACCTTATGGCAATTTATGCAAATGGACCATCAGCCACAAGAGGCCGACTGTATTTTTTGCATGTGCAGTAATGACCCTCGCGTTGCAGAGTACGCAGCAAAACTCCATCTTGAAGGCTACGCTCCAGAATTAGTCTTCTCTGGTGGTGTCGGCCGTTTTACTGAAGGCCTTTTTGATAACTCAGAAGCGGAAGCCTTTGCCGATATTGCCATGGATTTGGGTGTACCAGAGCACGCTATCCTGATAGAAAACAAGTCGAGTAATTCAGGTGAAAACGTACTGTTCACCGCAGCGCTATTTGATAAGCTCGATTACAAGCCTCAGCGTTTCATCCTAGTGCAGAAACCGTATATGGTTCGCCGAGCTTATGCCACCTTTAAGAAGCAATGGCCTTATCCAATTAACGAAGTGTGCTCTACTGGCCCTAAGATCCGTTTTAGCGATTACTTTAACGAAGCACTGCCGTCGGATCTCGTTATTACCGCACTGCTACAGGACTTTGAAAGAGTTAAAGCGTATCCAGCTAAAGGGTTCCAGATTGAGCAAGCAGTTCCAGAGCATGTACAAAGCGCATACGAACGACTTTCAGTAGCTTTTCCTCTCCTTTAAAACCTCACAGCAAATAATAATTAGTACAGCTCTCAATATGTGAGCTGTATCACCTCGTTTAAATTCGCCCTTGATTGTTCAACATCGAACCTATATTGTAGTTTCAAATCGCGTTAGTTAACTAAAGGTAACTCAAATGAATAAGAAGCTATTAACATTACTGATCGGACTAGGGCTATCTAGCGCTGCGACCTGCGCTGACTTTCAGCCTGCTGAGCAAGGTTTTCTTGATCACGCTGCACAAATGACAATTACCCAGCAAAACTGGGATACCGCAGAGTACGCCGCTTCAACACTTCCAAATGCTTATAAGTTTACTAACCACTACCATATCTCACGTGGACTATTGGGTAGTGACCAACCAACACTAACCCCAGAGTCTTTAAAAGCAGGTGCTCCGCTCGATTTCAACGCAATTAAAGTCGACTCAATGGATGGCGAAATGTCACTTAATGCTTTTCTTCGTGACCGCCTTAAAAACCACTCAATGGTTGTTCTAAAAGGCAATGAACTACTGCACGAGCATTACTGGAACAACATGGATGAGCACTCTACTCACCTAGATATGTCTGTTACTAAGTCTTTCACGTCAATGCTGGCTTCTGTTGCAGTAGCAGAAGGCAAACTTGATATGAGTAAAAAGGTCACCGATTACTTACCAGAGCTAAAGAACACAGCTTGGAAAGACGCGACCGTACAAGAGGTTGCCGATATGCGCACTTCTTTAAAGCTTGAAGTCACCCCACACAAATCTTGGGATGAGCGCATGACAAGCTCTCAAAGCTGGCATGGCGATATGTCTAAAACTTACCCTAATGGCGTGGCTGATTACATGCAGCTTGTGACTGACATCAAAGCGCCAATGGGCAGCAAATACAGCTACCAATGTATCAATACCGAGGTACTGGGTAAGATCGTTGAAAGCGTAACTGGCGAAAACTTAGCAGACTTGCTAGAGAGCAGAATTTGGAAAAAAGTAGGCATGGAGAATGATGCCTACCTAATGTCCGATGCAACCGGCTTCCCTGTTGCTTCTGGCGGCTTAAATGCAACAACAAAAGACTTAGCGCGTATGGGCCGCGTGTTGCTTAACAATGGTAAGAACTACGTAGGGGAAGAAGTGATCCCAGAAGCGTTTATCAAATCATTGCTAGAAGGTAATGATGAAGTTCGCAGCGCTTGGAAAAAAGGCAAAGAGTCAGCGTTGGCAGATGGTTGGTACAAAGATCAATTCCGTATTCTTGATATTCCAGGCCGCACAATCTTAGCGATGGTTGGTATTCACGGCCAAGTTGTTGCCATGGATATGAAGAGCAATACGGTTGTCGCGATGAACGGCGGCTACCCTCAAACAGAAACTCCGCGTATGGCGATGATGATTTTCTATAAAGCACTACCAGCGATATTTGACGCAGCTGACAAGGCGTAAACTCTCAAACCCCATTACTAAGGCCTCTTCTCGAGGCCTTTTTTGATCGCTTCGCATAATCACACCCTGTCTCAAAGTTAACACTTTCGCCACTCAAATAATCACAACACGAAATACTGTTTGCAATCAAAATGCCATTTATTGATAATTGCCGGCCATGTAACACATCAATCATACGTTACAGAACAGCATTATCAGTCGAGAAAAACCCCATGAAACAGTCGAAAGGCTTTACGCTAATAGAATTAGTGGCAGTAATCGCTATTCTGGCAATTACTGCAGCGATTGCCGCCCCAAAATTTTTGAGCATCAGTCGCGAGGCTAGAATTGCCACATTAGAGAGCTATGTGGCCGCTTTTAAAAATGCCGACGACATCGTGATGGCGAAGGCGAAAATCCATAACCTTGAAGGCAGCTATGAGCAAGCGCAAATACCTGGAACCGACATCTTTGTCCAGCAAGGTCATATGCAACTTCAAGCCGACAATGTGCGCAGAGCGATGGATGTTGATGGTATTCATCTCTCTAACCACCTCGCACAGCACGCTATTTTTGCCTATCACAGCACTAAGGAGCTCCCTGTAATGGAGCTTAAAAACAACCCGTGCTACGTTCAAATCGGTAGATCATTTTCCGGTTCATCGAACCCAGAACATTCCGCAACACACCAACTCGGTGAGCTGAAGGTCTATCGTTTCTATGACCATTGCTAGCAGCAGATTTCAACATGTTTAACAATTTATAGACAAGGGCTTACCTAGTAAGGTGGCAATATTGTATAGTTTAACTCTATCTAAATAGAGTGGAACATCGCGTGGAACAAGCTAAACAAATTATTGATTACCTACTGTCTAACCAACTGCTGCTAAGTGGCATTCTACTTGTAGCAGTGATCCTTGTTCGTCAGGTGGTGATCAGCTTAATTAGAGGTGATGTTAACTTCCTTTCGCTAGAACAGCGCAAGTGGATCTCACTGACTAAAAATGGCACCTTCGCTTTTGCGGTCATTTTCTTATTTGTGCTCTGGCGCGATGAAATTAGTGAGTTTGCTTTATCGCTCACCGCTATTGCGGTTGCAATCGTCGTAGCGTCGAAAGAGATCATCTTATGCTTCACAGGTTCAATTCAGCGTGCGAGTACGCGTTCGTTCCGCATTGGCGACTGGATCGAAGTCGGCCCAACCTGTGGTGAGGTGATCGAACATAACCTAATGGCGACTGTGCTCCAAGAAATCGACCTCCACCACGGCCGTTACCACTACACAGGCAAAACCGCCACGATCCCAAACAGCCTATTTTTTACCACACCAGTCAAAAACCTCAATTTCATGAAGCGCTACGTCTACCATAGCTTCGATATTACCGTAAAAGAGTTTCACAACCTCTACCCACTGCTACCACAAATGCTGGCGAAAATTGACGACCACTGCGAAGACTTCATTGATATCGCCAAGCGTTATAACGTAGTGATCGAGCGCCACGCGGGCGTCGACCTACCTGGTGCCGATCCCCATATTGATATCAGCACCACGCCCACTGGTGAGCAGTTAATTCACTTTATGCTCTTTTGCCCTACCGAGCGCGCCAGTGAACTCGAACAGCTAATTCGTGAAGACTTTATGGCGCTGTATCATAATTATTTTAAGCCATCGCCGGTATCTTGATACTATATAGATAAAGGTCTAGTTTAATAGTTAGACCTTTATCCATAGCCCAAGCCCTAAAACAACCACCCCACCCCAAAATTAAACGACGTCGGGTTCGAAACAAAGCGATTAGAAACCAAACTCTTTTCAACGCCCACATTAAACAATAAACGCTTATTTAAGTAGAAACGCGCACCGCCACCTAAGTTAAAGCCAAAATCACTGCCAGAGTAATCGACGGTGTCACTGTCTAAATAGCTTATCCCGCCAAGCACATAAAGTGCGAAGTTATCAGTGACAGGAAAACTTGGGCCGCTGTTAAAAGTCCATAGCATCGAGTCGCTATTATCGCCGCCAAACATGAGTGATGTCGTCATAATAAAATCTGCGGGTGGGCCTTCGTGCATTAAACCTGTTACCGAGATCCCATTCCAATTTCTTCCGGCTTCATCTGACAGGGTTGCGTAACCAACGGAGTAATCGCCAGAAGCTAAGACTGGTAAACTGAGAAAGGTCATTAACCCAATGGTTGGTAAAGCAAATTTCATTCGCATGATTCTATCCTAGATAATTGAACACTGTTTTATTGTCGATAGATTACACCCCAATAAAACAGTGTTCAATTAAAATTTTCACTATTTATACGGGACATCACACCATATGATGAATATGAGAGACAAAAAAAAGCGCCCCATCACTGGAGCGCTTTTAACATTTGATATCAACCGATTAAGCGAAGTCTGCTTCAGCTATCAGTTGCTCAACTTCCGTCTTAGGTTTGGATGTACTACCAAACCCGCGCAGACCAACTACATGTACGTGTTCATGGTCTTTAAACACTTTACGTACCAGCTTGTAGGTCGTGCCCTGCTCTGGGCTGATGTTTTCTGGCGCGGCAATAAGAAGTTGCATGTCTAGGCGGTCACACAGTTCAAACAAGGTATTGATCGACTTAGTATCAAGACGCGCGGCTTCATCTAAGAACAGTAAGCGACATGGCATAATGTCTTTACTGCGCAGGCGGCGTGACTCTTCTTCCCAACTTTGAATAACCATCAGTAGAATTGACTGACCCGTACCGATAGCTTCACCAGTCGACAGTGCGCCCGATTCCGCTTGTAGCCAACCATCTGAACCACGGTTTACTTCCACACTCAGTTCTAGGTAGTTACGGTAATCAAGCAGTTCCTCACCCAAGATTTGCGGTGAACGTTGACCCATGTCGATGTGCGGGTTAACGCGCTGGAACAGCTTCGCCATTGCTTCCGAGAAGGTGTAACGTGCGTTATTAAACAAGTCTTGGTGCTGCTCTTGCTGGCTTGCTAAGCCATTCAATAGCACTTCGTGGCTTTCACGGATGTTCACGTTCAAGCGAACGCCGTTTACCTGACCAAAGTTAATGTTAGATAACCCTTGGTTCAGCATGCGAATACGGTTTTGTTCGCGCTGAATGGTTTTCTTAATGATCGCCGCGACCGAATCTGAGCTTATCGCAAGGCGGTGTTCACGCTGAGTCAACTCTTCTGTTAAGCGCGCAAGCTCGACTTCCATCTCTTCGATCGCTTCAACTGGATCGTCGGTGTGGATGATGTCTTGGCGAATACGCTCACGTAGGTGTTGGTATACCGCAATGTAGAACAGTACTTTTCGCTCTGGGCGTGAATTATCTTCCGAAGCGCGTAGCGAGTCACGTAGATCATCGTTGTCTGCGACAGCAAGACGCAGTGCACCCAAAGATTTATCCGACATTGAACGCAACTCATCGGCCGACATGTAAGCAAGCTCACGGCGATGTAAACGGCGCTCTACATCGTTTTCACGTGCAAGACGCAGTACCGAACACCAACCCGCTTTCGCCGCAACCACATAGGTACGCAGTTCAACATACTCTTTCTGAACTTTCTTCAAGCGCTTAACCAGCGCTTTCATTTCCAGTTCGGTTGAGGTAATGGTACGTTCAAACTCGCTCTTACGATTACGCGAGGCGTGTAAACGCTCGTGCAGTTCATCACGGCGACGCACCGCACGCTCTTCTGCGCCAGCATCGGCATTCACACCAAACTCTTGCAGCTCTTGCTTGAACTCCTGCATGGTTTCCGATTTCGCTTGATGCGAGCTCTTAAGCGATGCCAATACTTGGTTGTACTGACCCATCTGCTGCTGGGCTTGTTTGTACGCTTCACGGCCGCGAGTACGCGCCGCTTCCGCTTTGACTAACTTGCCCTTTAGCTGATCGCTCAGTTCACTGCTCTTATTAAGTAGATCAACGGAGTCTGAATAAGCAAAGTGGTGACGACGTTCAACTAAGTCCGCTAAAGCAAAGATGGTCGTTTTAAGACTTTGCAGCGCCTGGTCGGCAATGTCGTAGCTCGCTTTAAGTGCATCGAACTGCTCTGGATCCGCATCTAGTGCATTGGCCACTTTTTCAAGCTCTGCGGCCGCTTTGCCGTGAGTGGTAATAAAGGCTTTTGCTTCACCAAGCTCGGCTAATTTGGCTTCTATTTCTTCAAAACGCTCGCTCAGCGAGAGATCTTCAATCAGTACCATCATTGGCGCCAATTTGTCGAGCAATTGAAGTGCTTGCTTGCTGGTTGCTAATTGGCTGCGTTGCTGCTGCTCTTTGCCATCAAGCTCGGCCAGTTGTCTTGCTTGCTGGCTACGTTTGTCGCGAGCTACTTGCAATGCTTGCTCTGGGTCAGCGTTAAAGGCAACCGAGATGTGCTTGGCTACGAAGTCATTAAAACTTTGGTATAGGCGTTGCAGCTTTTGTGAATCGAACGCGGCTTTAGCGTGCTGCTCAACCACTTCATCACGCTCTTCGCGTAACAAGGCGAGACGCTGCTCACGAGCGGCGCGACCAAATAGCGGGATCTCTGGCAAACGAGAGTAACGAAGCTGGCGATCGTTTAACTGAACACACACCGCGCCTTGCAGTTCATCGGCGTTGAACGAGCTGTCATCAAACGCATCAATGTCGCCTTCAATGATGTATAGATCTTCTGGGCAGTCGTCTAAGTCCACCAGCTTTTCTTTGATGCCAGTCAGATCCGATACCACAATCGCGTGACGGGCTGGGCCGTACATGGCGCTAAAATATGGGGCATCGTCAATGGTAATATCGTCGTAGATCTCAGACAGCAATACACCGCCAACCGTATCGGCCAACCCTTTCAAGCGCGGATCATTTGAACCACCAGGCGAGGCTAAGCGTTCGATTTCTTGCTCAAGCTCAGTACGGCGCTCAGCAAGTTTGTCTTTAGCGATAGACTGCGTTTTTTCTGCCTCAAGCACTTGCTGCATTTGAGACATCACCGCATGGCTGTCGTTTAAGGCTTCACCTGACTGCTCTTTTAGTTTCTCGAGCGCATCGTTTGCCGCAATCCACGCCGGTGCAATCGCTTCAAGCTTGCTGATTTCCGCTCTGGAATCTTGTTCACTACGGCGAACTTCGCTTCGGGTTTCGCGCAGTGTCTCTTGAGCGTACTCGATAGATTCGATGCTCGCTGCGTGACGTTCGCGCTCTTGTTCGAGGGTGATCTCGTCTTCTAACGCAACTTGGTGCTGCTTTTGATATTCCGCGACCGACTGTTGAGCTTGGCGCTGTTGGTGCAGGCCGCGCTCTAAATCTCGATATTGCGCTTGCCACTGTTGCTCGTTTTGTAGCAGCTGCTTAGCGTCACGGGCTTGCACTAAAGCAGATTTAGCTTCGCTCGCGGCGCTCGCGCGAGAAATATCACCAGCAATGCTTTTGATTAGCGTATAAGCGTGTTCAAACTGCTCGGCCGCAGCCGATGACATGTCGAGTTTGTGCTTAACTGCCAGTAGTTCACTGGTTTTATCGGCTTCCGACTGCTTCAACTCACTTAATAGTGTGTGCGCGTTTTCTGGTGTTAACCCATCAAAGCTTGCCAGTTGCTGCGCTTTTTCCAGTGCAGTAACGGCTTGTTGATATTGCAGCGCTCGGGTCTGCTGAACATCCAACGCTTGTTGGTAGTCGGCCAGTTGAGATTTTAAGCTATCGACTTCTTCTTCCGAGATCTGCGCTTGCTCTTCTGCCATCAAGACGCGCTCTTGCGCCTCTTCGACCACCATCATCTGCTCTTCAAGGCGCTCGTTAAGCTCGGCAAGATCTTCTTGGTAACGGGCGATTTTCTCTTGCTGGCGCAAGGCATTTTGCACCAATTGCAAATGATCCGATGCCGCTTGGTAGTCTTGCTCTAGACCGGATTCTTGCTCAACCAGCATCTCTAGCTCTTGCTGAACTCGGTTCAACAGTGCATTTTGTTCGATCAGTGTTTTACGCGAACCAAACAATTCACCGCGAAAACGCATGGTTTGGTCCAGCTTATTACGTCGCTCGTTAGCGTGACGCATATAGTCTGCGGCCACGTAATTGGTCGATTCGGTAATAAGGTGCTTAAACAAGTCACGGTCGGCTTGGGTGGTTTTAATCGCTTCAAGCGTCATGCGGTTTTCACGCAGTGCCGATTCCATATCTTGGAAGGCTTTTTTTACCCCGCCATTTTGTGGCAGTAAGTAATCACGCAAAGAGCGAGTGATCGCACTTGAGATCCCGCCATATAATGACGCTTCGATCAAACGGTAGAACTTAGAACGGTCGCCAGTGTTACGCAGTTTCTTTGGCAACACGCCAAACTCGAACATTTGCGAGTGGTAATCCACCACCGAACTGAACGCTTTAAAGCTCACGCCTTCGTATTCTGCAACCGTGGCTTTAACTTCATTAATTTGACGCACGCGAGCGTGTTTATCAGAAACACTTTCGATCAACACATCGGTTGGTTTCACATCGCTTGGCAGACCTTGAATAACAAACGGCTTAATGTCGACTTTCTTATCACGACCCGCCACTTGCTGCAGCTTAACGCCAAACAGCAGGCGTTGGTTGCGCGAGTTCACCACGTCTAGGGCGGCGTAACAGGCACCTGGCTGCAATTTGCCGTATAAACCTTTATCACGCGACGCTTGAGAGCTCCCCGCTTCAGTGGTGTTTCTAAAGTGCAGCAGGCTTTGATCGGGGATCAAGGCGGTGATAAAAGCCGCCATCGTGGTCGATTTACCCGCACCGTTACCACCCGACAACGTTGTAACCAATCCATCAATATCAAAGGTACGGGCAAAAAAGCCGTTCCAATTGATCATGGTTAGTGATTGATACTTACCTCTTTCAATCATGCTTCACTCTCTAAATCTTGTTCTTGTTGTTCGGCGTTATCAAGCAAGCTTGCTTGATCGGGTTCTTGTTGGTGGACAACGGCCTCACCATCGCGGATCAAGCGCAGCTGCGCATCTCGCACATCATCACCCACCCGTACGTCAGCACCAAAGCGGAACACCGCTTCGCTGATGCGAAATTTTCCGCTTTCGCCAATCGGAATCGTCATACCAATACGGCGTAGGCGGCGCAGCGAGGTGCGCACTTTTTCAAACAGTTTCTCTTTATCTAAATCTGAACCTGTTGCGCGGTTGGTCACCAGCTTCATCAGCTTTTGCTCATCCGCCAGTGCCAACAGCTCTTCGTATAACTCTTGGTTGGTAAAAATACCTTCGTGTGCCAAACGCTCTGGGCTTAGGTAAAGGAAACACAGCACTTTACCGACCAACATGTCGATTTCAGATAATACGCTGCGGCCAATCAGTGACGTCGAGCGCGGACGCAGATAGAAAAAGCCTTCCGGCGCTTTTACCAATTCTGCATTGTAACGCTGGTAAAACAGCGCCAGTTCGGTTTCAAAATCCATCAAGAGTGCGTGGTTGTCTAGGTCTTCCGATGAGACATGACGGCCAGCGCGCAGCGCACTATCGAGTGCTGGGAAAAGTGAATTCGAAATCGCTTTTGCCAGTTTCTCTGGCATGTATTCATCAGTATTTGTCAATGACATTTGCTTGTACCTTTGCACCAAAATCGTTAATCGCTTGCCAGTCTGGCTGAATAGCACGGTAATCCGACTCGGAATATCCAAGACGAACGGCTTGATCGACAACGATTCTGGCTAAATCGAAATGATGGGCATGAGGGTGTTCCGCTAGGTAGTCGCGCAGTACGGCGCCTAAATCAATCGGTGTCCCTTGCTCTTTATGAATGCGCAGCATGGCTGCAATGCGCTCAGAAAGATCATCATTTACTTGTTCAAATTCTTCGTATTCCACTTCTGGTGGAACATGACCTGTCACTTCATCATCACGAAGCACTAACGCCTCATCACGCAGATCTCTTAAACGCTCTGCATCGGCATAGGTGAGTAACCACGGCGCATCAAAGTACTCTTTGACCGACTGGCGTAACCTTTGGCTAAAGGCGCGGTTTTTATCCATATCAATCGCGGTACGGATAAACTTATGCACGTGGCGGTCATAGCCAATCCACAAGTCAATCGCCTGCTGACCCCAACTGACGATGCGATCGAGTTTCATCTGAAGGCCGTAGAGAGTTTCTTCAATAAACTGCAGCTCGGCTTCGCCATACACCAACTCTTGAATGTCGAGCAGTTGGCTTTGCATTTCATCGCCAGCCGCTTGCAGGGTATCTTGCAGCTCTTTTAGCGTGTCTGACGTTTCACTTAGCAGCGCTTCACAGCTATTAATCGCTTCACGCCAATCTTGGTTTAGCAGCGCGGCAATTTGCTCTTTCACCGTTTGTTGCTGCTCATCCATTACGCGCTGGTTCAAATCGATTTGGTCGAAGATCTCACCCACAGAGTACTTAAGCACGCCGTAGACGTTTTTCTTCCAATGACCTGCCGTCCCGCCTTCTTTTGCGGCAGCAATGGCCTTCTCCATCTCATCCGCAACCATAGATAGCTGGATAGAAAGACGAAGCTTAGAGAACTGACGATGACGAACGTAATAGTCGGTAATGCCAATGGCCAGTGGGCTTAAGCGATAAATGCTCGCCCCTTCGGTCATTTCACTGGTAAAACGGCTTAACAAGCGCTGATTGACCATTTCGTTGATGGCGTTGTTGGCGCGAAACGCTGAAGCATCGCCAGTTTGCTCAAATAGTCGAGTGACAATGGCAAATGCATCATGCAACTCCCCTTCGCCTAACTCTTCATCAAACCGCTCGTCACTGAGCACCGCTAAAGCAATCAAAAATGCTAAGCGCTCTGTCGAGAGGTTCAATGAAAAATCGTGCTGCTTAACCCAGCCCACCAGCTCATCGAGCGGCTGCTGTGCAACATCTTGAGTCATCTCACTCATTGTAAATCCTGTTATTGTTCTTTCTTCTTAGCCCACACATGAATGTAGCGGCCAAGCGAGAGGTACGGTTCTTGGCGACACAGCTGACGCTCCAGTTCCAATACATCTTCATATTGATAATCCCCCATGTATTCCATGTTTCCGATGTAATCATGGAATGAGCGAATACCGGATTTTCCACAGATCTCAAAACCTGAATCTTCTATCCATTGATAAACCTCTTCAGGTTTTAAACCTTTTTGCGGTTGAAGCTTAAAGCGACGTCGATGCGGCATCCCTTCCAACACGTGCGGAATGTTGCCACAAATCACGTTTTTCAGCACCAAGCCATGATGGTTATAAAACATAATCGAAGCAATGCCACCTGGCCTTACCTGCTCAAGTACTTTCTCTAGGGCATCTTTTGGATCAGCAAGCCACTCCATGACGGCGTGAAAAAGAAGCATATCTGCCGGTTGCCCTAAATGCTGGCCGATCTCTTGCGCTGGAGAATGTACCAATTGGTAGCGATCAAGCAACCCATTCTTCTCAATGTCTACTTTTGCGAGCTTTAACATCTCCGAAGATAGGTCACATAATGTGATCTGGTGTCCGCGCTGTGCAATTTTTTGGGACATTTGCCCCAGTCCACCACCCGCATCGAGCACTTTTAGGATATGTTTTTCATCATTAAGGGCACTTAGTGCTAGTATTAAATCTTCCCAAACAATGGTTTGGCGGATATCGCCTTTTCCCGATCCGTAAATATTTTTTGCGAATTTGTGGGCAATATCGTCGAAATTGCGATCTTCAGTCACGGCAGCTTAGGTTATGATGTCTATTCGTGCCGCTTATTCTGTCACAGGATAAGAGTTAATAAAGACTTGTTCGCCTTTTTAGTAACCAAGTGATGATTTTTCGGACTATTTAAGTATGTTTGAGCTGAAAAAAGTGTTTTCTTCCCTGTTAATGCCACTTCCGGCATTCTTGATCATTGGCCTTGTCGGCCTATTACTGGTCATGTTCACTATGCGCAGAGGTGCTGGATGCCTTCTTATTTTTGCCTCGTTCACGGGCATTTTCCTTTCTTCTTTTCAGCCTGTTGCCAATTATCTTCTTATGCCGATGGAGCGAGAGCATAAAGGCTTTTTGCCTGTTGAGGGCTCTATCGACTATGTGATGGTACTGGGTAACGGCCATGTCGTTGATGACGATATTCCACCAACGTCAGAGCTTAGCCGCACCGCATTAATGCGACTTTCAGAAGGGATACGCGTATTACGCATGTACCCGGGCGCCAAACTGATCCTTTCGGGCTACGCAGGCGGGTCTGAAATGAGTCATGCGCGAATGCTGGCCAAGGTTGCGCTGGCTTTAGGCGTCGCAAAATCGGATATTATTCTTTTAGAAACCGCTAAAGACACTTGGGAAGAAGCGCGTCAAGCCGCGGTGTTTGTGGCAAATAAGCGCTTGGTCTTAGTCACTTCGGCAAGCCATATGAGCCGAGCCTTGGTGGAATTCAATGACGCTGGCCTTAAGCCCTACCCTGCGCCAACCAACTTTCTGGCCTCGGATGCCGAAATGCAGCCTTGGAATAAATATCGCCCCGGCGCACAGTACCTAGAGTGGACCGAGACCTATTGGTACGAAACCCTTGGCACTTGGTGGCAAACGCTGCGTGATGTGGCAATAAACACGCACGAAACAGCCAATGACGCGAGTTGATCAAAGCTCTAGCTCTGGTTAACTTCGTAGCGACGTAAAAAAACCGAGAACAATTCTCGGTTTTTTATTTAACAGCACGTCACTAAAATGCTAGTCACCAGCGAACATATAACCTTCGCCATGAACGGTCACAAAGATTTGTGGGTTCTTCGGGTCTTGTTCCATCTTCGCTCGCATACGTCGGATCAATACGTCAATGGTACGATCGTTCGGTGCGTCAACTCGGTGACTGATCATATTAAGAATGCGCTCTCGGCTTAATACTTTGTTTGGATGCGATGAAAGCGCAACTAACAACTCATACTCCGCCTTAGTGAGTTTGACTGGTTCGCCATTGCAACTCAAAGCGCGCCTTTGCACATCAAATGTCCACTCGCCGAAACGAATTAACTGCCCCGACTCCTCTTT
>Ga0070725_10000585_pt1 | contig 24174 bp, 18 predicted proteins | sample tdDd002_FD_69781 | JGI IMG/M metagenome (GOLD analysis project Ga0070725, IMG submission 69781) | Marine sediment microbial communities from the Atlantic coast under amendment with organic carbon and nitrate - tdDd00.2 | ecosystem: Environmental > Aquatic > Marine > Coastal > Sediment | place... | reverse complement strand
CATCAATCGATGATCTGGCCCACCTCCATGAATCATCAGCAATGGTTGTCCTTCACCAAGTGTTTCATAATAAATGTCAATTCCTCTGTATGAAAATTGCATAGTTTCCCCCTTTTTATAGTTAGAATTCTAATCATGTGTTTTAAATTAAACTCCAGATGTAAAATAAACAGCAATTCACAATCTAGAGTTAAAATAGACCTTAAAACTAGCTTTCCATATGCTCTAGTACTTTCGTGATTAACTTATCTAACTGCTCTCTTTCAGTTGGACTAAGACATTTTAGAGGATTAAATCGATCTAGGTCGTCTGGTCCTGTTATCCCATTTAGGGACTGTACTTTATTACGTCCTTCTTCGGTAATGTAAACCCTATACTGTTTTGCATTTTCGGGATCTTTTTCTTTTTCGACCCAGCCATTTTTTTGAAGATTTTTAATGATTACCGATGCTGTAGGACGATCACAATATAGTAATTCCGCAATCTGATAGGGAAATAAAAAAGGTTCTCTTTTTAGCTGTCTCAGAACAAATTGCTGTTTTAAGGTTATTTTATGAGGGACAAGCTCCCGTTGTAGTTTTCTAGTCCAAGTCAAATAGATTCTACCCATTTTATTGATTAAGTGTAGTTTTGCCATAAGCACCTCCATAGTTAGAGTTCTAATTATATTTTACAATTATAAAAACTATTGTCAACTTGTTGTTGAAAATATCAGACAAATGAACTACTATACTCTCAGCAATCTTCTTACTAGACAGCTGAGAGTCCGTCAGATTGTTTGTTTTCCAAACACTTAATGTGCACGAAGTAATGATTCAAGCACCTAATATTACGGTATAATGATACTATACAATGTAGGAGGTAACATGTTTAAATCACTTCGTTTTCGAGTTTTATGGAGGAATCTAATATTATTGATGACTCTCATAATAATATTAACAACTTTAATATACAATCAAGAATCAAAGAATCTCATTGAACGCGCCAAAAGCAATTCTCAGTTGCTCACAGACATCTATTCTGAAAAAATCGGTTCAACTATAATGCAACACGTTAATCATTTGGAGTTTTTGGCTGAAACGAAAAATACAAAGCAACTTAATATGGATCACATTTTTGAAATGCTTAACTATATGCGCATTAGCGAAAACTCTCTTTTTGTGGACACTTTTTTCATTGAAGTTAATGGCAACTACTACGATCCAGATGGTCCTCTAGGATCAGTTGCTGATCGTGACTATTTTCAACAGCTTATCGAAGAACAACCTCGGCATATTATTAGCGAGGCTATTATTTCAAAAAGCATCGATGTGCCCATAATACTTCTTGTAGTACCGGTACTTGATGAAACGGATACTTTAATTGGTGCTGTCGCAGGTTCCATAAAACTAACAACACTTTCAGGCGAACTGGTGACAATTAAGTACCCTGGCGAAAGCTACGGCTGGATAATTGAAAACAGCGGCAGAGTCATCGCACATCACGACCCGGACATACAGATGAATATTAATGTTTTAACTGCAGATGACAACGACTATCCGGGATTGTCTACACTGGGTGAATCCATGATTGTCTCAGACCACGGATTTGGAGAATATTATGATGCCATTCAAGAAGAAGATAAAATTCTAACTTATAGCAGTATCCCAAACACACCTGGATGGAAACTCGCTATTACGACATTAAGCGCTGATATTTTCACACCTCTCCAAGAACTATTAAAAGTCATCCTTTCTGTTTCAAGTATTACCATCGTACTATCGATAGTTTTCTCTTTTTTATTCTCTAAGAAAGTTGTGCAACCCATTCTGGTGTTAACAGATGCTGTCATAGAATCTGAGAAAAGAAACTTTTCAGAGATTACGATTTTAACCGAGTATGATGAAATGAGTCACCTTGTAACCGCTTATAACAAAATGACTGTTTCACTTAAAAACTATACAAGCAACTTAGAGCAGATGGTCGACGAAAGAACAAAAGAATTAGAAAAACTGAATAGACAACTTGACGCTCATAATCAAGAACTATACAGCATAGCTACTACAGATGAACTCACCGGTTTACTCAGCCGTTCTCACGTATTTGAGCAACTAGAGGCTGCTCTGCAAGATGTCGAAATGGGCATTATAAATTGTTTCTCAATTCTATTTATAGATATTGATAATTTCAAATACTATAATGATACTTTTGGACATGCTGTCGGTGATAGGATATTAATGCATTTTTCAGATCTTCTAAAGAATACATTTAGAGACTCTGATATTATTGGTCGCTATGGCGGCGATGAGTTTATTGTAATACTCCCTAATACTGACGCTGATAAATCGAAAAAGGTTTCTGGGAAATTCCAATCGATCATGAATGATCTTGATGGTTATAAGGATTTAGTCACAGATTGGCTGGAACAGGAGGTCGTGATTCCAAATCACAAGAAGTTTAATGTATCCATTGGAATTTCAACCCTCGATAATCTGAGCAAATTATCACTTGAAGAATTGATTAAAGAAGCTGATTCAAATATGTATAAAGAGAAAAAAAACAAGAAAAGGAATTAAGTTAGAAAAAGCCCTCTACAATCGTTTTGTAGAGGGCTTTATTGGTATCATCTTGAGTCATTAAAAATACTCCGCTCATTATTGTTTTCGTCATCGTTCTCTTGCGCATCCTAAATAATGAAATAGACTTTTGAATGAATAATCTTTTTAACAACAAAGAATCCTAAAATATTAATAAATACTGTTGATGCCATGCTCGCAAAGGCCGCACCATCAATTCCCCAGATTGGAATCAATAAGAAGTTTAATACAATATTTATTATAGCTGAAGTTAAAATGGCGAAGAATCGAATTCTCGGATGCCCGGTCATTATCACTATGTACCATACGCTTCCTACACTTGCGTTTATCAACTGTCCTAACCCCCTATAAAACAGAACCATCTTTCCGTTTAAATACTCAGGTCCATACAGGCTTAATATAGGATTCCAAAACACCATCATGAGCCCTATAACAATTGATGAAACAACCAATAGGTATCTGGTTAACTTTTCGTATAACTTTCTAACTTCATCAACTTTCCCTTCATGATATAACTTTGAAATCATGGGTGGAAATACAGTATTAACGATCGTTAGAAATATCGAAGGTATCTGAGCGAGTTCAGCACTGACCTTATACACTGCAACGTCTGACTTGAACATCATTGCTTCTATCATGACGATATCGATGTAATTAATAAGAAGCGCCATGACACCACCGAGTATGATGGTCGCAGAGTAGCTTATAAACTCGATATGCATCTCAAATTCGCCAAACATATCTTTTGTTTGTGTTGCATAAACTATATTTGAAACTATCGCAGCAACATATGCTGAGATTACAATATTAATTTCATTTAATCCATTTAGTCTGTACAGAATGAATGACAGAAGCATCAGACCACCAATGCCTATAATGGATTTAACAAGAAAGAACTCTCGAATATGATGTCTTGCACGATAAATACTGAAAAACAGCTGTTCTGCTGACAGTAACCAAACCAGACCTATATATGGATTTAAAGACTTAGGCATAAACATATATAGCAGCAACATAGTTACTGCACTGGTTAAAACATTAATTACAAAACAAGATGTTATATACTTTTTTCCCGTTTTCGGTATGAAATACAGAAGTCCCATATCCATTCCCAAATTGGCCAATAATAGTGACATTGATACAATAGTAATGCCATATATATAGCTGCCAAATATCTCAACACCATATAACCGAGTTAGAACCATTGGCAGTATCAGATTAAGGACAAGCATGAGCATATTTCCAACAAATGATTCGACTAATTTTCCTTTAAAGTTTTTGAGTTCCATAATTATCCTCCAGATATTATGATAACAGATAACCATTCGTTAGTCTATGTAACCGTTGAAACTAAAGGAATGTACGATTATACTCGAACTGTTAGCAATGTAGATACTTTCATACGAATAAAGCTTACACTCTTGCCTCTTCAATCACTTGATGCAATTACGTCATTGATATATTAGCGCTATTGAAGTAAAATTTTAACTAGGCGGTTTAACTGCCTCAATTTATTTAAGACAAGATGGGGGAAAATGAAGACTATGACTTACAAGAAACTGTTGAACGATGCCGTGGAGCTTTACATGAGTGGAAAATACAATGATGCTTATGAGCTCGTTACTGAACATATGAACTCTGTTACAGGCAACTTGGCGCAGATGTATAATTTCAGATATAGCTTTTTAGGCAAGGCCGGAAAACCTCAAGAAGGTTTTGACGTATTAAAAGAAGGCATCATGGACAAAGGTTTCTGGTATCCACCAGAACTGCTGCTAGAAGATGATGACTTAGAGGATATTAGAAAAATTGAAGGTTTCCAGTCATTGGTTGATTTGTGTGAAACACGCATGAACGAAGCTGATGAGAAGGGCGAATACACCTTAAAAATAGTACATACCGAAAGTTCAGAACCTAACAAAGACAAGCCACTAATGATCGCGTTACATGGTGATCAGGAAAACTTTGATATTGCAGAATTCGACTGGAAAACAATTGTCGAAAACGGGAGTCGTTTGGCTTTGATGCAGTCGGGTGAAATTGAGTTCTCTGATGGTTATGTTTGGGAAGACTATAATGGCGCTGCATCTGCACTTCAGGAATTTGTAGGTCGATTTGATAACGATTATTCTAAATTGATTCTGGGAGGATTTTCAGCTGGTGGTCAGGTTGCTTTATGGTCCTTATTAGCAATGGATATTAAGCCGCAGCAACTGATACTTGTCGCACCGTGGTTGCCAAATCTGAAAGAATGGACTAAAAACATTGATTTATCTATACTTAAAGGCATAGATATCACGATAATTTGTGGTGATCAAGATGAAGACTGCTTTGGCTGCAGTAAAAAGCTTCATAAGCTGCTTGTAGCAGCAGGTGTAGATTCAAAGTTCCAGATCGTGAAGGATCTGCAGCATGCTTTTCCTGATGATTTTTCTGAAAGAATTAAATCAATTTTATAAATAACTGAAAACCCCCGTATGATTATTAATAAATCATACGGGGGTTTATTGTTGATTCTTCATTCCTGCATTATCCAAGACTGTATAAACGACATAATATACAGTCCCAGCTAATGAGGTATCTATATCTAACACACCATTTGGAAGAAGTCACCGACTCCCAATCTATATATCTTAACAATCTTATCTGTTATATCACCATCATGATTTGAACAACTCTTTACTTGATTTCAGCTTCATTATCTGCTTCGTCCGAAACCGTGTTAACCACATTAAAAACGGTTCCAACGGCAAAGGTATCAATACTATCGACAACATCTGATCCACCTTTTTAAATTATTACTATCTTATCTGTAACATCACGATGATATATCGTAGTTGCATCTTGATCTCGATACGGCTGACCTTTCAGTAAGTAACTATTTATTCTAAATAAATCATACACGCGTAATGCGATTCTGTCTCTTTTACCAATTATTCAAATTTAAATAAATAAAAAAAGCTTTGATAAAATTTTATCAAAGCTTCGATTCCAAGATATAATTATTCTATTTACACGTTCACATTCGAAAATTACTTCTTCCTTTTGTACAAATATGATGGCCTTCCTCTTGTACCGTATGACATTTCGATATCAATAAATCCGATTTTCTCAAGATACTCAAGATAACGTCTCAATGCAACTTTTGACATACTCATTTTAGAAGCTATCTCTTCGATAGATACAGCTTCCGACAATTCATCAAAGGCATGTATAACCCTATCCAAAGTTCTTTCATGAACGCCTTTTGGAAGGCTCACATCTGCTTTAGTAGATTGACCGACAAACATTGAATCCAATTTTGTTTGATCCAATTCAATATTTGGCTCAGAGATAGACTTTCTTTTCAAGAAAACATCAAGCGATTGCTTTAATCGATCAAATTCAAATGGCTTAATAAGATAGTCTATCGCTCCATATTGAAATGCTTTCTCAATTTTACTAAACTCACGCGCTGCAGTTATAAGTATAACGTCGACTGTTCGTCCCTGCTCTCGAAGCTTTATAAGAAACTCAATACCAGTCATTTGCGGCAAATAAACATCCAATATGATTAAGTCAGGATCATGCTTTTCAATAGCAGCCTGTGCAAATGGAATATCTTTCGCAATGTCAACACATTCGAATTCATCTTGACTCTCAATATATCTTCTATGAATTTCGGCAAGCATCGGATCATCTTCAACAACTAAAACTTTCCACATCACAATGCCTCCCTTTTTAAAACAACTGTCATTTCATCCTTCTTTAGTATACATTTAGCCAAATCTTAAACTCCTCAAACACGTCCTCACAGTCAAGTCACAAATAGTATTTTTGATTCAATCATATTTATATTACCACAACAATGTTGTTTCAATCTACTTGAAACAACATTAAAATATATGCTATTAATAGCAAAATCATGACCAGTCGTGCGTTTTATAAATCGGCTAAATCGACTAAACTTCTTTATTATGTATAACCTTATACAGAGATAAATATATTGCTGCAAGAGCAGCGACGCCCCACAAAATCAAACTTCTAAAGCCCCTTTTTTTATCCAATGCAAAAATAAGTTGATTCTCAGGCAAGGTATTATAATATCCTGAGTATTTATAAGGCTCCACTTCTTTCATTCCAGATAATGAGATATTCGAAATCTCATAACCTTCTGGAATGTGAATTTCAACATCTAAACTACCAAATGATTTCCAATAAGACGCTGGCTCCAGATAATAATGGAAATATGGCGTCCAATCCGTATAGTTATATAAAAATAACATATCTCTCACAAGTGATGGATTGGATTGATAATTGACAAGAAGTTCATGTTTCATCCCCTTCTTAAACTCCACCTCAAAATAAATAAGACTTAAAGATCCATAACTGGATGTGTCATGATATGCATCCAGATTACTTTTATTAACACCAGCCAGGATTTCATCAAAACTCAAAAGGCCGATTTTATCCCACTTGTACTTTTCATTTTTTTTAGGGTATGAAACATCATCAGCTCCAGATAGTGTAAGTACCTGATATTCTATGAGCTCACCATCGAAACGAACAGATGCATCGCCTCCTCTGTCAAATGGAAATGCAATTTTAACACGTTCATCCGTATTTCCCTGATTCTCCATTTCATACTTTGCTGTCACATCTGCTATAAATGGAGCATACTTTTCCGGTTGGTTCTCCAGCCTTATGTCATAAGTTAAGCTTTCATGAATCACTGATATATTTTCACTTTTTTGAGGTATGATTATACTATCCATCGAACCTAGATCACTGGTTGGTCCTCCATTCGCATATGAGATGTTACCTATTAATAACATCAACGCCAATATCAGAACTGTTTTTCTTATCATGTTTCCTCCATTTGTATAAAATTACTCTTATATGTCAAAACCTAACATATCTGATTATAACATAGAAAAAGCTCCCTATAATTTAGAGAGCTTAGTGCCTTAACATTATGGAACCATAGTCTTAAATTGTCCCGGTGCAGTTATAGAAATAACACCGCCCCAGTTGCACATCAACTTAGAATCACTGTTGAGTGCAGGCATATTGCCTATTAGAACGGTTGGAGATCCTGGTGCCCAAGGTGATGCTAAGTTCGGAATACATGGCTGCGGTTTTATTACTCCCGGAGGTGGTACCGGTGTCATTGCTGCAACCTGTGGATTCGCCGGCGAACGACACACACCGAACGGCGTCACATTCACCATCGGTTTATTATCCATTATATTTGCATAAGGCATGTTGGTTAATGTCTTATTCGCAGGAAGCACATTCAAGGTCCCCGGCGATGCGCCCATACTGCACACAAGCGACGCTCCACCACATACAAATATACCCATACATTCGCCTCTCTTTCTTTTACCATACTGACTGCATTATATGTCCTTCGTATCAAGGGGCAGTCTTATCACAAATTTTGTATAACTGCCATATTCACTTTCACATTCTATTGTTCCATTCAAATTTTGACGGACCAAGTTATAGACAATATTAAGTCCCATACCAGTCCCGCTTCCTTCTTTTTTTACAGTGTAAAATGGTTCGAATATCTTTGCAATATCTTCTTTTTTTATGCCTATTCCATCATCTTTGTATATAAATACAACATCTGATTCTTCAAGCTTAATTTCTATCGATACACTGCCATGATCTTTAAATTCAAATCCATGTTTTATAGAGTTCTCAATTAAATTGGTCATAATCTGATATATAGTTCCAGGATAACAATATATGGTCAAGTTTTCTTCACATTTGATATCAACCTCAATACCAGAGTGTACATTTTTAAGTTCCGTACTTCGTACGATTGTATTCATATATTCTAAAACATTAATCAACCGTTTCGTTTCAGAAGCGTGATTTACCGCAGCCAGTTTAAAACGACTTATTAGCTCGTCTGCCCGATTCATATTATGAAGGATCATTTGTGCACTTTCTTCAGTGAGCCCTATAAAAGATACAAGATCACTTTTAACCAAATTGCCTTGCTCTAACTTACTCCTGAATTCCAGTGTTTGATCTTCAAGATTTGATGCTAGTGTTATGCTCATTCCTACAGGGGTGTTTATCTCATGAGCAACACCTGCAACAAGCCCTCCTAAAGCAGCTATTTTCTCAGACTCAATGAGTCGGTCCTGTGCCTCTTTCAAAGCTCTCAATGATTCTTCGAGTTCAAAGGTCCTTTCAGCTACTAAATCTTCAAGTGACTCTTCTTGTTCTTTTAAATGTGATACAGCCTCAGCTAACTCAATCGTTCTTTCTTTAAGTTTGCCTTGTGCAATCGTCCGCTGTGTAATATCCATTCCAACACATAAATATCCCGTGATTAAACCTTTCTCATCTCTAATCGTTGTTACACCAAGATACACACTAATTTGTCCGCCATCTTTTTTGATATACGTCCATTCACACTCTTCATATCCATCTTCCCTTGCTTTTTTTACAAAGACATCAAATCCTTCAATGTCTTCACCATACTCCTCACTGAGTATTCTGCTCTTTTCAACAATTTCAGACTCTAAATGAAATAGTTTAGGTGTTTCTTTTTCTATCACTTTAGACGCAGTATAGCCTAACATCTTCTCAGCACCTGTACTAAAGACTTCAATGATGCCATCAGGTGTTGTTGAAATAATAGATACCAAAGTAGCTGAATCCAAAACACTCTGAAGCTTCATATGAGCCTTATTCAATTCCTCCTCTGATTCTTTGATAGACTCAATCATCTTATTGATGGTGTCTTTTAACAAGTTGATTTCCCTGGTCTTACCTTTCACATTTAATTCCGAAGGCAGTAATCCACGCTCGGTCTCCTTGATTGATGAAATCAGAGCATTTAATGGTTTTAACAAACTTCGAATCAGTAGTATTGAGGCAATAACAGCTAATATTAGGAATAAAACTGAGTATCTTATCAACCTAAATGTTACCTCTCGTATCTTACTTTGAAAGTCCTCTTTATAGTATGACGAAGCGATATACCACCCAAGAGGTTCATAATATGTGACATAAGTCTTCTTTTCATAAATGTAATTTTCAGGATCTTGAGGTGTATTCCACACATATTCTAAATAGTTATCTTCCCGAAATGAAACTTCGACCAACTCTTCAAGAAGTACATTATTTGTCTCTGGATTAAGTATATCTCCACCATATGTGCCAGCTAAACTAGGATGAACAAGAATATTATTAGCATCATCGAAAATAAAGTAATAGCCATTTTCTCCGATTTTTTGTGTTGATATCATAGAGTTCAGATCTGCAATGGCTATCTGGATTCTATTTTCCTCATCCGCTTCGATGTCATCTATATACAGTCCAGTTCCGATTACCCAGTTCCATGGCTCAAATAATCTAACATAACTGATTTTCGGTTGTTGTTCTGTTAATCCCTCTTCAGTAGGTTTAGGCCAAAGGTATTCAACATAACCAGCACCGTAAGCTAGAACAACATCTACAAATACTTCAAACAGATTTTCATTTGTGTCTTTAACGACAAAGAATGTCTCATCATCTAATATCTGACCATCTAGTTCTGGAATGGTTGGATGCATAATCATATAAGGGTATGGTCTAGTAACATCATTAATCCAAAAGTAACCTACGCCTTTGTCATACCTAAGGTTTTTCATGGCCACAATCACTTGTTCCTGTGCTTCAAGCTCGCTGATCGACCCATCTTGATAAGCCTGATATGCACTTTCTACGATTGAAAATGCTATTTGTGTGTTATTTTCAAGCTCAACTTTACGTCTTTCAAACATATTATTTCTATGGTGCACAATGTTCTTGTATTGCGACTCAATGTTTAACTTCATTGACTCGATCATGTTTAATGCATTGTCTTCAATTGTATCTGAAAACTCATTCATCACACTGAAGCCAAAAAATACAATCGCTACTATTAAAGATACCGCCACAATAGTCGTCACAGTAAAAAGCACTTTTGATTTAAACGAATTCAGCATACTGTCCTCCTTATGCTCTAGATATACTCTAGATACCCTCCAAACATAAACAAAAACCGTGCAGGACAGTTGGCATTTAAAAATACCATCTTACCAAGTTGAATTCTTTAGAGACTTTCTTATTTTACTGAGGCTTTTTTTGTTTTTAAAGGGCATTTTTACGTACTATTTGGAAAATAAAAGATGTCAGCCAGCTGACACAAAGCGTGGATTTGTAACGGTTTAAGGGATGAAAGGTAATTAATTTCCATCAACGATGAAGTTTTCATAATATTATGCTAATCTTAGTGACATCATTGACAATTTATGTTTATATGATAAGTAACTTAAGGGGGGAATTTAATATGAAATTAAGCGTGGATGAAATTAATCGAATTAAAAAAGTAAACAAGGTCATGGTGATTGTTTTTTGGGTTGTGACAGTTTTGCAAGGCCTTTACACAACATTCCTAATAGAGAACCCAATTTTAACGAATTGGATTGTTCTTGGCGTCATTTTAGGTATTGCTATTTTGATCACCATCTTATTGGTTCGAAATATTGCTATCCTTAAAATGAAATACCTGATGATGTTTGTGGCAGCCTTCATAAATGTCATATTTGTGTTTACGTTCCACGATCTAAACGGTCTTGTAACGGCCTATTTGGCAATCGTTCTTATATCACTATACCAAGACTATAAAATCGTAATAGGTACAGCTTCAATTACAGCTGGATCTATCCTGTATGGCTATATGTCCGGTGGCGGGACGAATATGTTTGGTGGTTTCAACAGCACGTCAGGCATCATCAATATAATGTTCACTTTAATCATGTTCACGTATATTGTTTCAATGGGCTGCCAATCTTCGAATAAGTTGTTAAATGAAGCTTCAGAAGAGAAACTTCAAAAAGAGGTGGCTGCAAAGCAGAGCGAAGACATCCTAAATGTTCTTCAAGAGTCAATTGAATCACTTACAACTATTGAAAATCAACTTCTTGAAGGCATTGGTATGACCAATGATATTTCAAAAGCAGTCAGTGGGAACTTCACTCGAATTGGTGAATACGCAGATGACCAAGATCGCGCATTAACCCTGATGAGTGCCGATGTGAAAAAACAGGTGGAAGAAATCAGGCGCGTTGTTGAAGAGAACCAGTATGTTTCGGAATTTACGAATAGTACTTATAATGTCACATCTGAAACACATGCTAGAATCCAAGAGCTACTCGACAAGATGAACCGTGTTAAAACGGAAACAGATGAAGCTGTAACATCTATCGGAGAATTTATGTCATATGCAGCAGATATTAGTGAAATTCTTGATACTGTCAATGGAATCAGTGAACAAATCAACCTTCTTGCGCTGAATGCTTCAATCGAAGCCGCACGTGCTGGCGATCATGGACGCGGCTTTGCAGTCGTAGCACAAGAGATCGGCAAGTTGGCTGATGAATCCAAGACTTCAAACGTAACCATTACAGATATTCTAAGTAAGATCACAGTCAAGTCCAACGAACTGTCTGGACAAGTGGACACGATCAATACCAATATTCAAATTGGCAGTCATGAAACCAATGAAATTGCAAAGGTCTTTGAAACGCTGAAAAATGGTGCTACACTCGCAGCAGAAAAATCAAATATTGCCCTTAATCAAGCCTCCATAGCAGAAGAATATTCACAGAAGTTTGTAGAGAGTTTAGACTCCGTTCTTCATATATCAGAGAACACTTCGAAAACAGTTCAAGATTCCATCGATCAAGTCGATGAGCAAACAGAACATATTGATGATATTGTCAGAAAAAGTGATGAACTTCACAAAGTTATTTTAAGTATGAAAGCATCCAATTAATACTCTCCCCTCTTTTCGTCTTTCGAAGAGGGGAGTTTTTTTATTATATGCATCATTATTCTTCGCTAAACAATAGTAAAAGACTGTCTTATTGACAAACGAAGTGTGAATTTCTGATATCTGGGTATTTATATAGATGGGTAAGCATGCCAGAATTGGAGGTTTTCCATGAATATTGTCAGACATAAAATGACTGAAGTTGACATTGAGTTTTACGGACTGACAAAGAAAGACGAAGCTTCAACAACGCCATTGGAATTTCACGTTGAAATGATCCCAGAAATAACAGATCCAAAATCACTTAGTGATTTTTACTTCAAATTTTTAATGAAGTCATCAGAAAACTTAGTACTTAACGCCCAACCTGTTTTTTGGAAAGTATTAAACAATCAACTGAAACAAATTCATAAAGATGCAGATATGATGTTTACTTTAGAAAATTTAGTAGATGTAGAACCCAAGATGACATCAGAGAAAAAAGAGTGCTGCACTAATATTAAAACCACGATTAACGATCATGGGCATGTTAAATATAAGTTGAGTCATGAGGGTCATCATGGACTTGAAACGTATTATGTTCCAATTGGGGCAATGGCATTTCTTCAATACATTGTAAATACGTTATCAGAATCCGACATTGCAATTTTCTATGACAATCTTTCAACTTTAATTGAAGAAAAACGTGAACACTTAACCAAGAGTCAAGAGCGTCGATTTGAACTTGAAAAACTACCTCCGTATAATGTACATTAATCACATCGCCTTCGGGCGATTTTTTTTAGAGTAAGAACGCATCATATATATTAATATTCAAAATATAATACGGCACCAGTATAAAAATAGTGCCGTATTATTTCATTCATTTGAGAAGTGATTTTCTATGGCTCAACTTAACCGCTGTACCATAAGCCAAAAGTTCAGCTGCACTGCCTATAACACTTGTAGTCATATAACGAACATTGATAACCGCATCAGCCCCAAGCTCCTCAGCTTGTGCAATCATTCGATCTGTGGCTATCTTCCGAGCGCGCCCCATCATCTCAGTATACTCAGTCAACTCTCCACCAAGAACCAGCCTAACTATTGCAGAAAGGTCATTTCCTATCCAAATTGCAAAAATAGTGTGTCCTTTCGCCACTCCTAGAATCTCAGTAATCTCACGATCAGGTACTTCTGTAGAATTTAAGAGTATAATCCGGTTATGTGTTTCAGCAGAGCTAATCACTTCTTGTGATTTCATTTTTATCTTTTGTTCGAGCGCCACTGTCATCAAGACAATAAAGATACCACCAATAAGGCCAAGAATAGCTAATTTAAGCCACCAAGGCATATCTACATCAACAGTGGTAATCACATACCAAGGAATCCCCACAAAGATAGCTGTGAACAATCCGATCACAAATGCCAATGAACCAATCCGCCGTATTATTTTCATAATATCTCCTTTCATAAACCCTATTCATACCAAAATCTATATCCGAGGCCATTCATCAAATACTCTGAACTCACTTCAACATATGGGAACCAAATGAACCACAACTCTTGATCATAGTCAAAAATCACACTTTCGTTATAGATTGAATTTGTAGCAAAGTCACTTGGATATGTGGCATCATAACCTGAGTAGACAAGTGTAAATGACGACTCAATACCTGTTCTTTGAGATACTGTCGCTGCAACTTCTGACAAAGCCTCAAGTACACTAGTGTAGTTGGTATTAATCGCATCTGAGTAAACATATGTGTTGCTCGCATCAATATATCCATAAATGTAAATAAACTCTTCGTTATCATCAATCGAAACAGCATAGTCTTCGATTTCTAAACCATAGTTCCCCATCAAAATATAACTATGATCACTATCCAATAAAGCTTCAACATTGGTTGAGTCAAGATATGGCAAGTGAATGCTTACAACATCGGAGTAATCTGAGATAACGCCATCTTTTACGCTTGCAACTGCTATCGATATTGTATTCCCGGAAGAATAGCTGTAGTAGTATATACCATAGTCTTGGCCCCAACTCCATTTGTTCTCACCATACTCATTAAGAGACTCATACCACTCTCCACCATTAATAGACTCCCACACAACATAGTAGTCTGCACCTGTATTTTCCCAAGAAATTGTGAAAGACGTATTTGTAAGAACAGTGGAATTAACGTACGAAGGTGATGATATGACATCATCAGTGACTTTATTTACTGCAACTTGTCCATCCTTTTTCATATTTATGAAATCATCTATCGCAACACAAAAGCCTAAGTTTTCTCCATCTTCTGAGATAGCTGTAGTAATTCCAACAACTTCTCCGTACTCATTGATCAACGCGCCACCACTAGATCCCGGACTAATTGGAGCACTTATTTGAATAACATCATCTCTTATTGAACTTATTATCCCGTCAGACAGTGTATTCATTAGCCCATGTGGGCTCCCAATTGTATATATACGCTGACCTTGAACAAGAGTTGAAAATGATCCCAATTTTATTGGTCCAATATCTGTCTTCGAGATTTGAAGAGCAGCTATATCCTTTTCTTGATCATAACCAAGAATGAGTACATCACCCTCATAGTACGTTCCATCATTAAATTCAATATCAATAGACCTGGCATTCTCAATAACATGATAATTGGTCGCTATTTTCCCTGATGCGTAGAAAAATCCGCTACCTGTTGAAAACTCACCGTTAACAGTCTCAACATAAAGCTTTACTACACTCTGAGACAATTTTCCAATCTCTATGGAATCCAATTTACCTATATCTGGTTTATCTGAAGTTGGTTTATCTGAAGCATCTTTATCTAAGTCACTTTTGTCAGGCTGACTGTCATTCGTATCATCTACAACATTTTGTACAATTTCTGTACTTTGAACGTTAAGTCCTGTCATATCTGAATAGTTGCTTTTCCATCCAAATTCATCAACAACATAATGCCATGTCAGTGGAAAATACGTGATGCCTCTATACATTAAAAGTGGATAATCCTCAGCGTTGTTGTCAATAGTTTTCCCATTCACAACAATATTGAAGTTGGGCATTTCAACGCTGATTGATTTTGTAAAATCGTTATTTGATGTCAAGATCTGCTTAAGGTCACTTGTAACGCCTGTTTTTTTAATGGTAAGTCCATCTGCATCACTATACACTGCCGAAAGACCCAGACCTACTGAGTAGTCCCACGTCATTGGCAGATAGGTGATATTTTTATACACAAGTAATGGATATTCAGAATGTACATTGTCAATTACTTCACCATTAAGACTCACAGGAAACGATGCTATGTTTGCTGTATCAGCAGCTGCAAAAGATCGATATGGTAACATAAATACTAAGAGCAGCAATAGGAAAGTTAAGTATTTTCTATACATAATTGACCTCCTTTAGTTATTACATTATTACCATTCAAGTATCTCCATTTCACTTTATTTTATTTCTGTGCTTTCTTCTCAGATTTTTGAGCATACATCCGGTCATCTGCTGATGCAATTAATCCTTCCATTTGTTCTCCATCCGCTGGGAATGATGAGATTCCATAACTGAATTTTACAACTATGGGTATTCCCTCACATAGTATAGGTGACTCTATCAATATCCGGACAATATTTTTTATTTTTTCTTCCAATGATTCGGTGTTCATATTGTGGAAGAGCCCGATAAATTCGTCTCCACCTATGCGCGCTAACACATCCTCTTCTCTAATTTTACTTAATGTCACTTCTGCAAATTTCTTAATCAAAGCATCTCCAACCAAATGTCCAAAGGTATCATTTGTCACTTTCAGTTCGTCTAAGTCAAACACCGCGACGCAAAATTCTTCTTTATTCAAAGTTGATTCTCTTATGAGAGATTGCATTATTTCATTAAAAAACCGTCTATTGTATACGCCTGTCAATTCATCCTTCTGGGATTTCTCAATGACCTGAGATAGTTCTTTAAATCTATTAATCGAGATCTCAATTTTACCTCTCAAGAAGTCAATCAAGTTCAAATCAATATCATCAAATCCATTTTTATCTGCACTATCAATGCTTATTAATCCATACAGTTTCCCGTCCACATTAATAGGTGATGTGATGTTGGATTCAAGTACGAATCCTCTGGACTCTGTGTTTACATCTGGAAAAATATCGCCGTACGTTTCTTGAATGTTTTTGATGCGCACGGATCTACGATAATTGCCCGCTAAAAATTCTTTCGCAAATGAGTCATTGAAAGGGATTTTAAACTGCTTTGCATAGTCTGTATCATAGCCAACACTCTGTTTGATATATATATTATTGTTATAATCAAGCAGCAGAATACACCCCTTATTGGCATTGGAGATGATATCTATAATGCCCTCAAGTAATACTCTGTAGAGTTCCTGATCACTCACCTTTTCATCAATTAAATTTCCCACTCTCACAAGCAGTTCGTTGGCCTTCAATAGTTTTTTCACCCTTTGAATGTCTTTTATTCTATTTGTTATATCTGTGTGAAGAAAAACATGTCCTGCTATATCTCCATTCATGTCAAAGATGTTAATCTCATCAATTAATAGTTCAAATTGTTCATTATTCTTCAGAGCAGAAATCTCATATGAAGAATGGAATTCATCTTTACTGATCATCGTTCGCTTCGAAATGTGAAAATATTCGCGTATAAATTTGAAATATTCATCAATGTGGACACCTTTCCAGTTCTCTATACTTATACCTAGAACCTCATGAACGGCATCATTTCCATGCTCTATCTGGTTATGTTTATTAACATAAAATATAGGCATAGGTACTGCATTTACAACTTGGATCAATCGGTTTCTTGATTCAACAAGTTCGCTAATCGAATTCTTAAGTTGTGTCAGATCTTGTGCAGTACCCGCTATAATAAAATCCTGGTCATTTTCTTCAGTGATTCGAATGAAGATCACTTTTACATCCCTTGAAGACTGATGAATATATGAGTACATCTGTACCTTGACATCAGCTCTTGGTTTCTTCCCCATAAAAACGGACTCGAGTGCGACTAAATAATCGTACATGGAAGACTCGGTTAAAATCTTATTTAATAGATCATAATATGAATCACATTTTCCGATGGATATTCCGCTATATTTTAAAGTGATATCTGATAGATAAACACTGTTTGTACTTTTGTTCCATTCAAAATAACCTATTGCCGATTCATCAAGTGCACGATTGATATTGGCATAGGATTTACTGTCAAATTCATTCTTTATATTGCTGATTCTTGTATTTCTTAGGTCTAATAAGTCTGTGATTCTATTAATTTCATTGGCTTCAAATGAACTCATTTTGAACCTCCAACATGAGCCTAAATTTAATTACTTAATATTTTTATACCCATTATCCAGAGATTCTATGAATAACGCCATTAAAATTTAAAAAACACCCACCCATGGTTCTAAACGCCAGATTCTTATATAATTGTATTGAACATAAAAAGAAAGGGCTGATAACATTTGGATCAGATCACAATACTAAAAGGACATATTATTTACACAGATACATCAGACAGCTTTCAGGTTTTAGAAAACGGTTACATTATTGCTCATGACAATATTATTAAAGATGTCTGTGAACAACTGCCCCAGAAATATACTGAAGAAGAAGTCATCGATTACGGAAACTCGCTGATAATTCCAGGTTTTTACGATCTTCATAATCACGCAGGCCAGTACTTGCAATGTGGAACTGGTATGAATAAACAACTCTTAGAATGGCTGAACGATTACACTTATAACTTGGAAAAAGACCTTCATGACGAAGCGTATGCCAACATCGTTTATGAGAGATACGTTAACGACCTTGTGAGGTTCGGCACACTCGGTGCATGTACTTTTGCAACATCGTCACCCGTCGGAACAGCTTGCCTCTTTGAGACTTTTAAAGAAAAGGGTCTTAGAGCTTATGTTGGTAAAGTTAATATGGTCAGAAATGCACCCGACTTTATAATTGAAGATGTTTATGACTCTATCGCTTCTACAGAAGATATCATTATGAAATATAAAAATGAACCTTTGGTTAAACCCATTATTACGCCAAGATTTGCTCCTACAAGTACAAGTGAATCACTCAAAATGCTTGGAGAACTAGCGCTGAAGCACAAGATCGCAGTTCAGTCACACTTAAGCGAAAATCCTGCTGAAATTCAGTGGGTTCAGGAACTATATCCAAGTTCAGAAAACTACACATCTGTGTATGACAAACACAATTTACTCGGTAAAACGCCCACGATTATGGCACATGCCGTCCATCTTTCAGATGCAGAGATTGAGCTTTGTAAAAATGACAATGTGTATCTTGCCCACTGTCCAGACTCAAATATAAATGTACGAAGTGGCATAGCACCTGTTAAATCATACTTAAATAAAGGTCTCAAAGTTGGACTTGGAAGCGACATTGCCGGCGGTCATAAAATCCAAATGAACGAAGCCATCGTTAGAACCATTCAGTCCTCTAAAATACTTAGTGTATATGAGAACCATGAGCACCTCACAGTTGCTGAAGCTTTTTATATGGCTACAGCTTCGGGCGGTTCGTTCTTTGGAAAACTTGGGAAGCTGAAAGCTGGTTATGAGTTGGATGCCCTCGTCATAAATGATGATATTCTCTATAAAGAAAGATACACTCTACTGGATCGACTTGAAAAGTTCCTTTATATTGGTGATGATCGTTGGATCACCGCTCGATATGTCGCTGGAAAGAAAATTGATGTGGTATAGCTAAGCTTAAATCTATAGCAAATAGAACTCCCCTTTCACATTAAACGTGAAAGGGGAGTTTTGATTTTACTCTGCTTCTTCAAACTGATAAATCCAAAAGCGCTCAGTACCGATTCTTTTCATAAACGTATCATGTTCTTCATTAAAATCGCTTTCTAATTCTGGAATTCTAAACTGTGAGCTATGAGCCTTTAAGGCCCCAATCTTTTGCTCCATATAGATCCCAATTTTATTAACAACATCGGGTTTTCCCAAGTCATTATCTGTCGGGAAGGCAGTACACATCACTACAGGTCTGTCTTCTTTTTTCATACCGTTCACTATGCGTATAACGGCTGCACCACAAGCATTATGGTCAGGGTGAACACCGTAACCTGGATAAAATGTGAATATCAGCTCAGGTTGAATCTCTTCAATAATAGTAAGAATACGTCCATCTAAGTACTCATGTGGTTCGAATTCAATTGTTTTATCATGAAATCCCAGGCATCTCAAATCTTGAATACCTATAATCTGGCAAGACTCTTCAAGTTCTTTCAACCTGACTTGCGGTAATGTAACCCTATTTGCAAAAGGCGGATTCCCTAAATTCCGACCCATTTCTCCAAGTGTTAGGCAAGCGTATGTTACAGTGCTGCCTTCATATATATACTCTGCAAGTGTCCCGGACATCGGAAAAACTTCGTCATCAGGATGAGGCAATACAACGAGTATGCGTTTCTTATCAATCATTATTTCACCCTCCCTAAAATGGCTCTGTGCTGATCTGAAGTGCCGCGATCAGTTTACCGTCTTTATCATTGCCTGAAATAATCACACGATCTTTATCGGTTTCATCCCAATGTGTCATACCTTCTGCATAAACCCAACCACCATTAATTTTTAATCCAATACGATATGGACTGCTTTCTGATAATGTTCCATGTTCGTATTTTATGATAACATTTTTAATGAAATTGGACGCCGGGTGTACGGACTGATCTCTGTGAGATGTGTAAGCACCCATGGTCATTTCCATATGAATATAAACGTCTTTATTTTTAAGTGCATCAATCTTCTTAAGTACTTCTTCTCGATTTATTAACTGCATAATGTCCTCCTAAACAGAAAACGCCACATGTATCTAATTCACTAATCAAAACTACACTGTTATTGTATCACATTCTCACTTTTCAGTATTTAGAATAGTTCTAGTATATGTGACATTTTTATCCTCACAAATAAAAAAGGGCCATCAAAACCCAATTGTTATTTGAGCTTCTAATAGACCCGTCTATTTCCTCTTATTCATGCCCTGTCTTAGAGAAGTTTTCAACCTGATCAAATTGCTCTTCTATCCTGTTAATGCTCTTAGACATTTCATCTATGCCTTTCTTGAGTACTTCAATTTCTCCGAGAATCTTTCCAACAGCTATTCCCAGTGTCAAATTTTCATATTCTTTGATCTCTGTACTATCATGCTTCAACGACTTTTTAATATGGTCTTCGACACCTTCAATACTGAGTACAATCTCAAATGGAATATCTTTTGATGTTACTTCTTTTAGCGCATTTGTAATTAATGCGTTATACCTATTTTCTATAATTTCCTTATTAAACTCATTTGGAACAGAAAGTAGAAGCTTATCACCATCTGAGTATGGTGTTATTGTCCTCAACCACGTATTAAATGCTACCAGTGTCATTTCATGCTCTAATAATTTAAGTGTTTCATGCCAAATAGCAATTATATCTTCTTTCATAAAACCACCCTTTCGCAAACATAATAATAGGAATAATATTAATCCCTACATAATACCTATACCCACAGTATTGCAGTCAATCCCTATGGATTCATAAGACATTTGATTCTTCTGATACTTTACCGTAATACATTCTAATCATTTATAGTGTATAGTAGAGTTAGTTCAGATTCTGACATAAATCTGAATCATATTCGTCATAGATTCTTGATGATCTATACCAGATATGTGACGAATGATATAATAGTATTCGTTTAGTTTCTCATATAAATATTAAACAATAGATCTGAAGGTGTGAAAATATGTTTCCAAATATAATAAAAGAGAAGAAGCCCGTTGTGCTTGTTGTTGACGACTCCCGTCTGATACGTTTACAGCTGCGAGACTTCCTAGAACAAGAAGGCTATCAAGTTATAGAAGCTTGTAATGGCTCAGAAGGCATTAGTCAGTTTATAGAACACAGACCCGATATCATTTTGATGGATTATTTGATGCCAATAATGAATGGTACAGAGGCTTGTCAAAAGATCAAATACTTGCTGAAAGATACAGACGATGTATCTATTGTTATGATCACAAGTTTAGGCAGTGATGAGTCTGTAGAAGCATCCTTTGAAGCAGGTGCTAGTGATTACATCACAAAGCCGATCAGTTACGCTGTTCTTAAACAAAGACTCAAACGGATGATCATTTCGAAATTTGCGAAGGATTCATTAAAACAGACACGAGCTTTTTCTGAGTCTATTATCGATAATGCCACAGAAGGTATTATTACAACGAATTGCAATGGCGAGATTATTTATGTTAATCCTGCTATAGAAAAAATATTTGGTTATGCTCAACCCGATTTAGTTTTGAAGCATATCAACCATCTCTTCCCGAAGCTTTTCGTAGAACAACCAGAAGATCTCCCAATATCTGATCTGATTGATGGAACATTTGAAACAAAATGCCTGGCAAAAAATGAATCATTTATACCAGCGGAGTTTTCAGTCAGCCAATTTAGTATGGATAATGAAACTTTCTATACTATTATTTTAAGAGATATCACGGAACGTAAGCGTTATGAGTCCAAAATCAAAAAACAAGCTTTCTATGATGCTTTGACAGCACTCCCAAATAGAGTTTTATTAAAGGAACGATTGGAAGTTGAAATTGCGCGAGCCAAAAGGACCGATACCCAGCTTGCTGTCATGTATCTGGATCTTGATCGATTTAAGATCATTAATGATACTCTTGGACACGATATTGGAGACGCACTGCTGAAAGATGTGGCAAAACGTATATCACATGCGATTCGAGCTGATGACTTCGTTGCCCGCTTGGGCGGCGATGAGTTCCTGATTCTCATACCTGGATTAACCAACGATGAACATATTGGAAAAATCGCAAGCACGATTCTTTCAAGGATTCAAGATCCATTCCGTATAAAAAATCATGAGATCAATATTACAGGCAGCATCGGTATCTCAATTTGTCCTGATGATGGTGACGTGCAAGAATCACTCATGACAAATGCCGATATTGCAATGTACCGTGCTAAAGAAAGCGGTAAAAATAAATTCCAAACATACACGCGTGAACTCAGCAACAAAGCTCTTGCTCGTATGGAAATGGAACACGACCTCCGCAGAGCTATCGATTACAACGAATTCGTGATTCATTATCAACCTAAAGTTAATACTGAAACTGAAGATATCATTGGTATGGAGGCCCTACTTCGTTGGCAACATCCAAGACTTGGATTGGTTCCACCAAATGATTTTATACCTCTTGCTGAAGAGACTGGTATGATCCTACAGTTGGGAAAATGGGTTTTGGAAGAGTCCTGCATAAAAAACAAAGCGTTGCAAAATGCTGGTTTTCCTCCATTAATTATCTCAGTTAACCTATCAATGCGCCAATTTGAGCAACACGACTTTGTTGACATAGTAAAAAATATTTTACATGAAACCGGACTCGATCCTAAATACCTTGAACTTGAAATCACTGAGAGCATAGCAATGCTCAATGTCGAAAATACCGTCAGAGTCATTGCAACTCTTCAAGAGTTAGGCGTCCACTTCTCAATTGACGACTTTGGCACTGGCTACTCGTCACTCAGTAAGCTGGGATTATTGTCTGTTAACAAGCTGAAAATTGATAAATCCTTTATTAGTAAAATAGCCGATACTTCTCAGGACTCTGTTATAGCTTCAACAATTCTCGCACTCGGAAAAAATCTGAACATGCAGATTGTTGCGGAAGGTGTTGAAACACGTGATCAAGCTAAATTCTTACGTGATAAAGAATGTGATGAAATGCAAGGCTATTACTTTGGTAAACCTATGAAATTTGATGATTTTAAGAAAGTTTATACTGAAAGTATCAAATAGATGAAATAACGAATGGCTCAAGCGAGTATGCTTGGGCCGTTTTTTTTAACTTCCATTCCCATTATTACGTAATTAGTACAAAAAGCTTTCTAATTGTATACGCTTTACTTAGTAAAAATTTCGAAATATTTCCAGTCAAAATGTGTATTTTTCAGTATTTTCACGATTAGTTTCGACTTATTTTGAATGGTTTTTTTACACCGTAGAATTGTTCAAAAATTTCATTTCTTCTGTCCATTTTCTCTGTTATACTCGAACTGCATAAAGATACATAATTTATTGTTATTATCGACATTTTTTAGAAGGATGGTGTTTTAGTATGATTTCTGCAATATTAAAACTATCACCTGTCATCGTGATGGCTAGTCTCATGATCTCAGGGATGGACGCACTACTTGCTGCACCAATTGCAACAGTATATGCCGCAATTATCGCTTCAATCACAGAAAAAGAAAGCTTTAACAATTTACTAGAGGCTGCTGTTGACAATGTCAAAGAAATGCAGTTGGTATTCTTTATTCTAATGCTCGCATACGCTATGGCCGAGTGTTTCATGTCAACAGGCGTAGGAGCTTCAATTGTTATTCTCGCTCTAAAACTTGGATTAACGGCAAGAACAGTGGCAGTTACAGGACTCATTGTAACGTCTGTACTCTCTGTCGCTACAGGAACTTCTTGGGGAACATTTGCAGCTTGTGCACCTGTCTTCCTATGGCTAAACCACATTGTTGGTGGTGATGTTGCTTTAACAGCTGCAGCGATTGCTGGCGGCGCTTGTTTTGGCGACAACATTGGCCTAATCTCAGATACAACAGTTGTTAGTTCTGGTATCCAAAGAGTTGAAGTCATTCGACGTATCAGACACCAAGGTGTATGGTCCATTCTTTGCTTGATAGCATCGGCAATCGTTTTCTTCCTTGTCAGTGTGGCACTGGATCTACCAACAAC
>Ga0070725_10000582_pt1 | contig 24192 bp, 20 predicted proteins | sample tdDd002_FD_69781 | JGI IMG/M metagenome (GOLD analysis project Ga0070725, IMG submission 69781) | Marine sediment microbial communities from the Atlantic coast under amendment with organic carbon and nitrate - tdDd00.2 | ecosystem: Environmental > Aquatic > Marine > Coastal > Sediment | place... | reverse complement strand
TATGTTCAAGTTCTTGATGCAAAAAGAACTGAATTAAAAGGAACTATTAAAGAGTTAAGTGAGGAATTTGATGTAATTCCTGTTATCTTCATCGGTTTCCTTGATGGAATTAACACAAGTTTAACTGAAGAACTTGAATTAGAAGCTTTAGAAGAAGATAGCGAGATTAATATTGTTATCGATTTAGAAAAGTTATACTTCAACATGTTAGATGCAAAAGCAGATTGGTTATTTAAATTACCAGCTTGGGATGACATTTTAACTGACGAAAAAAGAAAAGCAATCAAAAAAGAATTTATGTTAAGCAAGACTGTAATCAAAGAAGCTAAAATTGGACGTAACGATCCATGTCCATGTGGTAGCGGAAAGAAATACAAGAAATGTTGCTTAAATAAGTAAATCTAATGAGCAGGTGGGATATTTCCTATCTGCTTATTTTTTTTGCCACGCAAGTGGTTTGCTTGCGTTAAGAGTCTGATCATCCTCGATGGTGACCACCGATTATGTATAGCTAAAGATGTGCATTTATCAATATATACACGTTTTTATCCAATATTATTTTTAGCTTCATTTGATGTTTATACTTCCGTATTTTGGGAATAAACATTTAATAAGATGCAGTCGAAAGGGGGCGTGTTAGATGCTCAGTTCATTTAACCCATTACTTGAAAATAAAAGTCTAGATGATGACCAAAAAAACTTGCTTACAGAACTATTAGCCGATTTGAATGCCCAAGTCATTTCATTATTCGAATTATATGATGACAAGATTTACATTCACCTAGTGGACACAATATATGAATCCAGTATTTATAAAGATCAACTGAAGAAAAACACTTACTTAAAATCAAATTCTGATAATAACTTGATGCAAAAAATAATTTCTAAGAAGAAAGGCATTATTCATCTATACGACGAGGATTTCGACAATCATCACGAGTCCCTCATTACAGGTATTTCTTCTGAAGTATACCTGCCGCTTTTTAATGGAACCGAAGTAATCGGATGCCTCTATATCGGTTACGAAGAGCAGTATTCTGGAAAATTTATTAAAGAACAATTGACGAAACCTGAATTGAAAATTAAAGTCGACCATCTAGAAAAATTGAATATGACCCGGCACTTTCAATTTACAGAGCTAAAGTATGCTTTTAATACTATCCGATTTTATTCAAAGAAAATGTATGAAACCCATCCAAACATGGTTGAACATTCATTCAATACCGCCGGATGGGCACTTGAGATCGGCCAGCAGATGAACCTTGATGCTGAACAGTTACAACGCCTTTACCTCTCTGCATTGCTACACGATGTAGGCTTTATGGCTTTACCAAACGATCTAGATAAAGCTTTTGGTGCTAATCCGGGAAACTCTCAGATAGAAATAGAATTGCATAGCCTTTATGGGTATTACTTAGCTAAAGAAATGCTACCAACCAGCAATGTATTTGCCCATGTCCCAAACATTATTTTACATCATCATGAATATTTTGACGGTCAAGGGTATCCAGACAAGCTTAGCGGCAAAGAAATTCCTCTTGAATCGCGTATCATCAACGTTGCTGATTCCATTGAACGCATGTTGTTACATAGAGATTATGACAAACACTTTTCTTTGCAAAACATGTTTACCGAACTGTCTCAACATAAAGATACAAAATATGACGCAGACTGTGTTACAGCTGCTATTAAAGTATTGTCCTCAAATGACTTTGAGTATAATGACTTTACTCACACTCAAATTTTGTGGGCAACCTTAACCCTGACATTTGACGAAAGGATTCTTAATATCGAGGGCACAATCGAGAATTACCAAGATGTGTATATGTTTAGAACAAATGATACAAATTTCACCTTAGATTTTGACATCAAAGAAGTAAGAAAGCGTCATCTCTACATCAATCGCAGAAACAACATTGAAGAATACGAGATTAAAAGTAGTTATAATAAAGGCAATCGCCTTTATATCAGTGAGTTGAAACTCAAAGAGAAGGAAGATACTTTTCATATGCTTTGGCGGTTACCTGGCGACTTAAGCGAAAGCAGGAAAAAAGTACGCTCGATCATTATTAATCGCATCAGTGCAAATGAATTGTCATTTGTATTTCCCCAAGACGAAATAAATCAATCACTGAATTTAAAAAAATTGATTAAAATTGATATCCCCTTTGACTCTGGTGAGGTGATTCAACTTTCGGGATTGGCAGTTAAAACAATCAAGCTTGGAAAAACTCAACATTACAACTTCAAGTACATCAATATCCATGAAAAAACTCGTGATAAGATGTTCAAACATCTTTTTAAACATCAAATAGAAGTTAAAGCTGCAGCGATGGAACTATTGAACAACTAAAAAAGGACAATTAAATGGCCACAATAAATGAGCAAATCAACAAAGCTGTTGAATACATACTAAATAACCTAGAAAACGACATTACAGTCAAAGAAATTGCAGACCACTGCCATTTTTCTGAATTTTATTTTAATCGACTTTTTAAAACAGTCGTTGGCGAAAGTGTTTATGCCTTTATAAAGAGACGCCGATTGGAACGAAGTGCTTTTGATTTAAGTACAAAACCTGGGCAGACAATAACTGAAATTGCTGCTCAATACGGTTATAGCGCTTCAAATTATAGCTCTGCATTCAAGAAACATTATAATGAATCACCCCATTTCTTCAAACTGACCCGTGGCGAGAAAACCGGCATTCCATTGGAATCCTACGAGTATTTTAATGACCGCATCGAGGATATTGTACTCGACCCATTTACAGTGCTCTACGAGCGTCATATAGGCAGTTATCATGACTTGTCTTTTCAGTGGGATGAATTTATGACGAAGTATGCACTCTACGCGACAGATAAATCCAAGTATGTTGAAATCTCTTACGATGATCCAATAATTACAGAACCTAATAGATGTATTTACGATATTTGCATGACGATTACACCTCCTTACCCTAAAGGTGTTTCAACCATGACCTTCGAAGGTGGACATTACAAATCATTTAGGTTTAGTGGTCATGTCAATGAGATTTTGGCCATATTCCAGGGATTATTCCAAATCTGGTTTCTACAAAGTAACATTGAACTTGACCATAGAAAGATCTTAACGATTTATCACAGCAGTGATTGTGATGCACAAACTGTGGTCATGGATATTTGCATTCCCTGTTAAAAGAGCAGGATTTCAGAAGTTTTATTTATAACTCCTTTGTATACTATGTTTAGCACAGTATGAAAGGAGCTTTTTTATGAATCTAGCACTAATTCAGCAACACCCAACAGAATATATTATGAAATATTCGATTCCCTCAATCATTGCCATGTTACTGACTTCCCTCGTTACTATTGTCGATGGCCTGTTCATTAGCAACTATGTTGGCAAAGAGGCACTTTCCGCTATTCATCTCGGACTACCATTATTGTATATCTTTCTAGGTATTGCCATTATGATCGGGGTTGGGGGCGTCACCATTGCAGGGCAATCCCTCGGTAAAAGAGACATTGGAAAAGCGATCAATGTCTTCAACCAAACCTATTGGACAGCAATTGTTACAATTGTCATTGTTGCCGCTTCTTCACTGGTATTGCTTAAGCCAGTCGTGGAACTCTTTAACGTCACAGGTGCACTGAGACACTTTCTCCTCACCTATTACAGCATTATAATTTTTGTCTATCCGTTAATGATGATGAACATAATCAATGGTATGTTCATACGAGCGGAAGGTAAACCACAACTATTTATGATGATCAGCTTGATGATTAATTGTATCAATGTCACTCTTGATTATTATTTTATTGCTCACTTGAACAAAGGTGTTGCTGGTGCAGCAATTGCCTCTGGGATGTCTATCGCTCTTGGATTTATTGCAATGCATCTTTTTTTCCTCAAATGGTCGGATATTTTCAAGTTTAGGTCATTTCAATTTTCTCTGGACGATTTAAAACGAACCCTTTACAACGGTAGTTCTGAACTGATTGGTCAACTTTCAATGTCTGTTACAAACTTCCTATTCAATGCGGTCATTTTAAACAAAGCAGGTGTCACAGGTATTGCCGCTATGACACTCGTCGGCTATGCAGGGTATGTATTCAACATGCTCGTTGTCGGATTTGGCCAAGGAACGGGGCCTCTGATCAGTTATAGTTATGGCGCTAAGAATATTGAGCTATGTCAACTGTTAAGACGGAAAACGATTTATATTGTCACAGGAGTCGCTTTTGTATTTTATGGACTATTGGCTGGACTAGCACCATACTATGGTGCTATTTTTACGGATGATTTGACCCTTATAAATTTTGTGACGGTCGGTCTTCGATTGTATACTGCATCCTTTATTCTTATCGGATATAATGTGCTGACATCATTTTTCTTTACTGCCATTGGATTTGCCAAACAGTCGGCAATCATATCTTCTGCAAGAGGATTGGTTATTCTATGCATAATGATTGTTACGCTTCCGAGAATTTTTGGTCTTATGGGCATTTGGTTAGTTGCACCGATTACAGAGTGTATTACTGTTATGATTAGTTATAAATTACTCTCTTATAATCCGTTAAAAAAACCAGTGACATTGCCATATTAGGAATCAGGTCAAATCAAAAATGACAGTCCTGCCTCAGCTGTAGGGACTGTCATTTTTAACTATTTGTTTGATTGTACATATTCATGTATCGCCTCTGCGACACCTTTTGAATAATGCACTGCAGCTACAACTGTTTTTGCACCTGTTACAACATCTCCAGAAGCAAAAACCCCGGGCTTCGTCGTATGTCCCTGTTCGTTTGTTATGACAAGTCCTGAGGTTCTTGTTTCAATTTCTTTTGTTTTAGAAACAATATTGCTTCTAGGACCTTGGCTCACAGCTATAATAATCGAGTCAGCATCCAGTTGCTGCTCTATTATTTTGCCCTCCTTTGCCTTTACTGCGTATTTAACACCATGATCGTTTAATGAAATAGGGGTACTGAAAAACATAAAATCAACACCTTCATTCATTGCACTTTCTACTTCATGGTTTGTTGCGGAAACATCCTCTCGACCTTTTCGGTACATTACGACAACTTCTTCTGCACCATTTCTGATTGCTGTTCTTGCTGCATCCATCGCAACGTTTCCTGCACCAATGACACATACGTTCTTGCCAAGCTCATAAGACTGAGGACTTTTTAGATAATCAATGGCGTAGTGTACGTGTCCTAGACTTTCTCCTGATATATTCAATTTCCTTGGATTCCAAACACCGGTTCCAATAAAAACAGCTTCAAATCCATCTCTAAATAAATCATGAATTGTAATAACTGGCCCTATCAAGGTATTAGGGCGAATTCTGACACCCATTTCCAATAACTTATCTTTAAGTCTATCCAAAATGGCTTTTGGCAATCTAAACTCAGGAATGCCATATCGTAATACGCCACCAATCTGATCGTTTGCATCATACATAGTAATGTCATAGCCTTTTATGGCCAATAAAAAAGCTATACTGATTCCTGCAGGCCCACTGCCAACAATTGCAACTTTTCCCATATGACTGCTCTCGATCTGACAAGCCTTTTTATTTAAATATTGATTTGAAATGTGCTGTTCTATAGCACTTATTTTTAAAGCATCACCTTTGATTCCAAGAATACAATTTCCTTCACACTGTTTTTCGTGTGGGCAAATAAGTGAGCATACGACACTCAATGGATTGTTCTTGAATAACATTTCACCAGCCTCTTTGTCTTGATTATTTAAAAGTAACTGTACCATCTCAGGTATTGCAGTCCCAATAGGGCATCCCTTTTGACATCTCGCATTTTTGCACTGTAAACATCGTTGTGATTCATTTAATAGTAATTCGTAATTATTATTTCTTTCCATTTACTTCTCCTTCTAACACTCATAACGTATTTAACAGTCTATCTGATTTTCTAACATGTTAGAAGTAGGCACTATTTGGTAAGATAGGAAAAATACAATTGCTAGGAACGCGCATAAAAAAACCAGCAAACTTTTCATTTGCTGGTTCTAACTTAACAATTTCATCTATTCTCTTACAAATCAGCCTTATAAATTCTTCTTCTATCCAGTACAAATACTGGATCTGAAAACTCACCGACTTCAATGTTGCTTAGTGCCTTATCCATATCATACATTCTCGCATCGATCATATCGATATAATGTAGTAGCTCACCTTCAGGCATCATTGGCTTTTTAGGCGATCCGTACTCTGGCTCATAATGATGGGTCAAAATCATATGTTGCAACAACTGAGACACTTCCTCGGAAACATCTAACTCTTTTGCTGCTTCATCAATACGCTTGATACCCATAATAATGTGACCAAGTAATTGTCCTTCTTTAGTGTAATCCGAAACGATGCCTAATTTATCTGCCGCCATTTCATTGATTTTTTCAAGATCGTGTAAGATGATACCTGCATATAGTAAATCTGTATTGATATTACTATATACCGAACTTAATGCCACACCAGATTGTAACATCCTGTAGATATGATAAATAAGTCCCGACCGTATTGCATGATGATGTCTTTTGGCTGCCGGATGAGTCAAAAACTTATCTTCCTTTTCTTCCACAAGAAATTTAACCAGTCTTTTGATGTCTTCATTTTTCATATCATCAATAATCCCTACAATATATGTATACATATCTTGAGGTTTTAATGGTGCTGATTGTACAAGTGTATCGTAATTGATATCATCTGATTCAGCTGCAATACGAACACGAACAATTTTCAACTGAAGATTGCTTTGCCACGAAGTCACTGTGCCTTTTGCTTTCACAACAGCACCGGCAACAAACTGCTCCACCATATCTTCATTGGCATCCCATACTTTACCGTTAATTTCACCCGTTTGATCACCCAACATTAAATCCAAGTACAATTTATTATTGCTTGACGTTTTAACGTTGACACTTTTAACGATAAAATAGCCTTGTAGCTCATCGCCTACTTTTAGTGATTCTAATGAGAAATCATTCATTTTTTCACCTTCTTCTCTATCGTAGATTTAATCATAAACTAAAAAGAGCTCTCCCAATTTTGAGAGAGCTCTAAAATACTTTCTAAACTAATTCTACTGGGTACTTTTCTTTTAATTCGTTTACTTTGTTGAAGTAAGCGTCATTTTGTTGCATGATTACTAATTGTTGTTCGATTTGTGCTTTTACTTCTTCGTAAGGTGATGTACCTTCTTCAGTTTTGTCAGTTAATTTAATAATATGGAAACCAAATTGTGTTTTAACTGGTGCACTTACTTTACCAACTTCCATAGCGAAAGCAGCTTGCTCAAATTCTGGAACCATTTGACCTTGACCAAATGGACCTAAGTCTCCGCCTCTGTCTTTTGAAGGACAGCTAGAGAATTCTTGTGCCGCTTCAGCAAAATCTTTACCAGTTTCGATTGATGCGTAGATTTCATCAGCTTTTTCTTCTGTGTCAACAAGAATGTGGCTTGCTGTTACAGTCATTGGTCTAACAAATTTTTCTTTGTTTTCGTCGTAGAATGTTTTTGCATCTTCTTCTGATACAGTAACAGTATCTAAAGTGTTCTTAATGTTTAATTGCTTTAAGATGTTCGCCTTAGCAACTTCCATTTCAGCCTTGAAGCCTTCAGTTTCTTCTAATTTAGTATCAACAGCATCGAAGTAGAATAGTTCTTGGTTTATTAACTCGTCAACAAGTTGCTTTTGTCCTTCTTCAGATTCAAATTGAGCTGCTCTTTGTGGTCCAAGCGTTCTGACTAGTAACTCCATATCTGCTTGTGTAATTTCTTTGCCATTTACTTTTGCAATAATTTTACTCATTTAATACTCTCCTTAATAATTTACTCTATTGCTATCATATCAAAAGGAAATAAGACTGTAAACCCGCGTTTTTTTAGTCCTCTTCACTTAATGAATCCCCTCTAAATCTAATCGGTAATCGCATGGTAAAAATTGTCCCTTTATGCAAATCACTTTCCAGTAAAACGTCTCCTTTATGGGTATTTACAACAGCATCATAAACAATGCTTAATCCAAGTCCAGAACCGCTTCCGACAGGTTTTGTCGTGAAAAATGGATTGAACACTTCCTCTATAACATCTTTTGGAATGCCGCATCCATTGTCTTTAATCTGACAGCAGACATATTGCCCATCCAAATAGGTATTGATTTCTATTCGTCCCTTTTCGATATCATGCATTTTAATTGCTTGGATACTATTCATCAGGACATTCAAAAGAGATTGGTTAATTTCACTTGTATGTACTTGTATTTTAGGGATCTCCCCAAGTCTTCTTAAGCACTCTACACCTGCCCATTCTGACTGAGTTAACAGGAGAATACTCTCAATGCCTTCGTTTATGTCATATCTTTCGAGAGATGTAAGCGCATCCACGCCTGAAAAAAAACGAATCCCATTAACAATTTTCATGATCCTGTCAACGCCATCTTTAATATCCTGAAATAAAGTTGGTGCATCTTCAAGCATAAACTGATAATCTTTCAATTTAATATGGTGCTCTTTGGGTAATTGCTCCATGTAAATGGAAATAATCTCTTGATAGGTGCTAAAATACTCTTTCAATATCTCAGTGTTGCTATAGACAAATCCCAGAGGATTATTGATTTCATGAGCAATACCAGCGGCCAATTGACCAATACCAGCCATTTGCTCGCGTTTAATCATCTGTGTTTGAGTTTTCCTTAATTCATCGTAAAGGTATTTCAACTCCACATTTTTATCATGGGTTTCTTTTATTTGATGATGCAACTCCATTTCAAGTGTTTTCTGCCTAAGTACACTTTTCATCCTCGCAACAAATTCAACTGGATCGATTGGCTTATGAATGTAATCAGACGCTCCGCACTCAAAGCTTTCCTTCAAAGCGTTTCTGTCGGATATGGACGTAAACATAACCACCTTCGTCGATTCCAAGTAACCACGGTGGTCTATTTCCCTTAGAACATCCAATCCACTCATTCCAGGCATAATGATATCAAGGAGTACAACATCAAAACGTTGACTTTCCATTAATTTCAGGCATGCCTCTCCTGTTATAGCTGTTTCTACATCATCACTGATTTGCTGATCAATGATAATGTCCTGCGCCATTTTTAGTATTACTTTTGAATCGTCTACAATTAATAGTTTCATAAAATTCCCACATTTCTATTGACTACTCTTTTTCATCACACCATTGAATATAAAAATATATTTATCGTTTGCCTCTCTATACTGAAGGCTTCCATGAATTGTTTTGGCTAAATGCGTTAACACTAAATTCACGACGTCCTTTACTTGCGTATCTATAGGATTTTCTCTAGATGGTAATGCAATTATTAATTGGATTCCATCCTCTTCTAACGATGTTATAATACGCGCCAAATGTCGTTTACCATCATCAATATATTGTTCAAATATGACTTCTATCAATAACTTGAGATTGTCAAACTTGCCTTTGTAATGGTGTTCATATGATTCATTGCTTTCAAATACGTTTTTATAAGCCTCTACACTCCGGTTGTCCATTGACCCAAATATACGACCCATATCATCGGTGAATTCTTTATAAGAAAATGTTCTCTCTGCCGTTGGTAATATATCTAAATATTTCCCTAAAAGAGAGTAACCTGTTTCCATTAGTGACATCGCTTCTAATGACGATGATCCTTCTGGTAGTTGGGCATATTCTAAGAAATATTTGAAGTATGCATTCATCAATTGATTCACCTGTTGAAAATCCTCTTCCATCAAGTACATTCTCTGAGTGCCAACGGTTAATAACTTTTTATACAATGCATTCTTTTGTTCCAACGAATTTACCATAGCATCATTTTTTTTTGATGTATTGTAATAACTAATCGCTTCTCGGACGATTCCTTTGAATTCGCTCTTCATATCCCACGGTTTCGTTATGAATTTAAATATATTTACTTGATTTATCGTCGCGATAATCTGTGGTAATTGCGTGTATCCAGAAAGCACAATCTTGACTGTTTTCGGGTCGCGCTTATTGATTTCCTTAAGTAACTGAAGACCATCCATTTCTGGCATTCGCATATCCGTCACAACAACATCAATGTCTTCTTTATCAAACAGGTCTAGTGCCTCTTGACCAGACAATGCGTAGAATTTGTTATAAGGTTCTTTTCTTAGTCCTATCTCTAATGCCCGCAATATACTGCGTTCATCATCTACAAACAATACTGTGTTTTTTCTATTTTCCATGTCGACCACCTTAAAGTTCCAGGTTTCTTTTAATTTCAGCTTCTACAAACTCTCTATTCAGATTCAGCTCCTTAAATACACCTAGCATCAAATTCTCCTTGAAATGTTCTTCCTCTAAAGCTTGCCATGAGTAATAATTAGCTAAATGTACTACTTGTACAAGTTCTTTATTGATAATGGCTTCATTGAGTGGATCATGATGATATAATGCTGCTTCTACAATCGGCACTGGTATTTCCCACCAACTCAATAAATACCCGCCAACCTGTTGATGATCGAATCCAATTAATTCTGTTTCAAGTGCTGACATTGTTATCTCACTGCCATCACCAGTATCCATCCGCTTGATAACTTCTTTATAGCGGTCAGAAAAAAACCGCAGTAATATTATTCTGCCAATATCATGTAAGAGACCTGCAGATGCATAAACGTTTGGTAGGCGTTTATTCAAACAGCGGTGATATAAAATACTCACAATTTTATTCGTCAAATTCACATGATTCCATAACACTTCATGATATTTTGATTTGCTTCCAAAGTTATCGAATACACTGTTGGTGAGTACAATGTTTTTCACATTTATAAGCCCTATGTACATGATTGATTGAATGATCGACCCTGTTTTAGCACCATAAAATGCCGAATTGGCTACCTTCAAGATCTTTGATGCAATGGATTGGTCTTGTTCAATCATTTTTGATATATCTTCGATACTTGCATCTTCCTCCACCAAACGACTTAATTCCCTATAAAGAAACGGTATTGATGGTAATTCGTCAAGATTATTGATCATATCCAGTAAATCTTGATTCATCAAAACATCTTCAAGTTCAAAAATTTTATCTATGGTCACCAACAATTCGTTGTTGTCCCAAGGTTTAAACATATACAATTTCGCCAAGTTATTCTCAAGGGCTGTATAGATTTTTTTATTGTCTGTAAAACCGCTTAATGCGACTCTCAAGGTCAATGGATAGTCTTCTTTTACTCTCTTGAGTAATTCAAATCCATCCATTTGTGGCATTCGAATATCTGTAACGATTAAGTCCACGTGATGCTCCGTCAATATGTCTAATGCCATCTGACCAGAATCAGCGAAATAGACTTCATGTTCCGTGGCACGAAATAGCCTTTTCAGTGATTTTAATATTTGTACTTCATCATCTACGAATAGTATTACTTTAGGCATGTCCACCCTCCTGTCTTCACACTCTCCTCCTATTATACCCAACTAAAAATAAAATAGTCTCAAAAAACTGTTTACTTTTATGAAAACATTGCGTATAATTGGAAATAATTTAATAGCAAGCATGATAACAGAGGCTGCGGTACATCATCAGTACGAAAGGAAAGGGATTACCGCCGAAATGTTTTTTTTATTGCATTGGGCGTACACAGAATATGTGTGCGACTGTCAATGGCTAGTTACCCAGCTTACCATTGGCGTGCTTTATCATGTGGGGTAAAAGGTATGCTTTTTAAAAGCAGTTGGTGCGCCCTTTTGCCCAACTGCTTTTTGTGTTTTTTGAAGGAGGCATACAATGAAGTTATTTGGAACTATGGAAATAAACGATATGGGCAATTTATCAATAGGTGGCTGTGATACGGTGAATCTCGGGAAAAAATATGGTACGCCACTTTATGTAATGGACGTAACAATGATTAGAGAACACTGCCGTGCCTTCATAAAAAACTTTTCTAGTAAGAAACTCGATACTGAGGTTATTTACGCGTCTAAAGCCTTTTTAACAATTGGCATGTGTAAGTTGATCAACGAAGAAGGGCTTTCTCTAGATGTGGTTTCTGGTGGTGAATTATACACCGCAATGAAAGCAGAGTTCCCAGCGGACAAAATTTATTTTCATGGAAATAATAAAACGGTTGAAGAATTGATGATGGCCATTAATTATGGTGTTCATCGCATTGTCGTCGACAATGAATTTGAGTTTGAATTACTGAACTATTTATGTGGTGAACTGGATAAAACAGTAGAAATACTGATTCGGATTAATCCTGGTATTGAGGCGCACACTCACGATTATATCCAAACGGCTCACAATGATTCCAAGTTCGGTATATCCATTCACAGTCCTGCATTACGGACCTTAATCAACGAAATTAATGACAGTTATTTCGTTACCTTAAAAGGATTCCATTATCATATCGGATCACAGATTCTTGAAATAGACTCATTTGTAAAAGCAACTGAAGCGGCATTCGAGTTTATCGAAACGATTCACAATGAATCAGGTTTTGTCATTGAAGAAATGAACCTTGGTGGTGGCTTTGGGGTTTACTACTCAGAAGAGGATATTCCTTTAGATATTCCGGAATGTCTACAGGCAATTATGAAAACAGCGCTTCATGAAGCACAATCAAGAAAACTACACTTGCCAAAACTGTTGATCGAGCCAGGTAGAAGTATTGTGGCAAACAGTGGTACAACCCTGTACAAGGTCGGTGCAACTAAAGAAACTTATGGCGGCAAGCACTTTGTTTTTGTTAATGGTGGGATGACAGACAATCCTAGAACAGCTCTCTATAACTCAGTTTATGAAGCTGTTCTTGCCAATAAAGCGACTCTAGATACCACCCAGACTTATACAGTGGCAGGGAAATGTTGTGAATCTGGAGATGTCATCATTAAGTCCATTGATTTACCAGTTGCTGAAAAAAATGACACACTAGCAGTTTTTAGTACGGGTGCCTACAATTACAGTATGGCCAGCAACTATAATCGGCTAAGAAAGCCTGCTGTTGTTTTCGTTGAAGCTGGCAAATCCACTTTAGTTGTAAAACGTGAAACTTACGAAGATTTAATACGAAATGATATAGGATAGGACGTGATCAGATGAATACTTATGTTTTAAAGTATGGTGGTACCTCTGTCGGGTCCATCGATAAAATACAATCAATTGCCAAAAGGCTTGTCGAGCGCCATCTAGCTGGTGACAACTTAATAGTAGTCGTATCGGCTATGGGAAAAGCCACAGATGAGTTGGTGAAAAAAGCTTACGCTGTAACTGATGATCCCTGTACAAGAGATTTGGATATATTAATGGCAACTGGCGAACAAGTGACCATCGCCCTACTGAGCATGGCCATAAAAGAGTTGGGTCAAGATGCCTTGGCACTCACAGGCTTTCAAGCTGGCATAAAGACAGATACCGCTCATACAAACGCGCGAATTTCGAAAGTAAAAACTGAGAAAATCGAAGCAGGATTGGCCGACGGTAAAATTGTCGTGGTCGCAGGATTCCAAGGAATTAATGAGCATGGAGACATTACAACCCTCGGTCGTGGTGGGTCGGATACATCAGCAGTATCCATAGCAGCAACCTTAAATTGTCCTTGTGAGATCTATACGGATGTAGATGGCATATATGCCATCGATCCAAGAATATTTCCTCAAGCGAAAAAACTAGACTGTATAACCTATGAGGAAATGTTGGAGATGGCCAGCCGTGGTGCAAGGGTGTTAGAAACCCGATCAGTTGAATTGGCACATAAATACAATGTCCCTCTGTATGTAGGTGAAGCACATACCTCAGAGCGTAATGGAACAATCATAAAAGAATGGAGTGAAGATATGGAAAGCAAAGTCGTAACAGGTGTCGCTATAGAAGAAAGTTGTTTAATGGTCTCTCTTAACTTGGTCCCTTATGGTCCAGCAAATATCGCCAAAATATTCGAACGGATTGCATCGGAAAATATCAATATTGATATGATCAGTCAGACAGCTCCTTACGATAGTTTTGTAAGCGTTTCATTCTCTTCGTACGAATCAGAAAAGCACAAGATCAAGGCAATCATCGAGGAACTAAAAGAAGACATGCCGACAATCGATTATATTATTGATGACAGCATTATCAAGCTCTCTGTTGTAGGAATCGGTATGGTCAGTCAATCTGGCGTCGCTTCGACACTGTTTAGCATCTTATCAAGCAATGATATTGAATTCTATCAGGTAACAACCTCAGAAATCAGTATTTCATACACAATCAACAGCTATGACAAAGATCGTGTCGTCGCACTTATTTCAGAACAATTTGACCTATAAAAGTATATGATGTAACGCGTGTTACATGCAATATAACCCAGTAATATCCTTTATAAATTTAAATGCCAGTCACCCTAACCAAGTGACTGGCATTTTACTTATTGTGTTTTTTTAGAGTTATTTCTTATCGTACAATTAGATACTTCATCAAACACATAAAAAAATAGGAGCAATCACACGGCGTGATTACTCCTATTGATTTGAGGGGAAAGTGCTAAGCAGTTACTGTTGCCCTGCTTTTCTTCTTCTTTTGAATCATTATTACACCTACTAAAAGTGCTGTACCTATAACATTAGCTGTTAAGCTTGTTGTTACAAGTGCAATACCACCTATAGCAAATACAATCCTTTCAACAGCACTCATGTTACTTGAGAAGTAACCTGTTAATGCTGAAGCCACTGCAATAATACCAATTAAAGACGTTATAACAATAAAGATCAATTGAAGGAACGTTACATCAATCAGTAGTAATTGAGGACTATATACGAAGATGTACGGAATGATAAATGCCGCGATGGCAAGTCTTGCTGCCTGTACACCAGTTTTCATTGGTTCTGATTTTGCTACCCCTGCTGCCGCTACAGCCGCTAAACAAACTGGCGGTGTAACATCTGCAATAATACCAAAGTAGAATACAAACATATGAGAAGCGATCATTGGAACACCTAGCATTAATAAAGCAGGTGCAGCAATTGTCGATGTGATTACATAGTTTGCTGTTGTTGGTACACCAATACCTAAGATTAGTGATGTTAACATTGTAAAGAATAATGTCAGCATTAAGTTACCATTTGCAATACTTACAAGGATAGAACCCATTTTAAGTCCAAGACCTGTTTGTGTTACAACACCGATAATAATACCAGCACAAGCACACGCTGCAATTACCGTTATAGCACTTCTAGCACCATTTACAAGTCCATCAATGATTTCTAAGAAACTTAATCTCGTTTCCTTCTTAAAACCAGCACAAATGATAGATGCTGCAATAGCACCAAGCGCTGCTCTAATTGGTGTATATCCTGAAACAAGTAAATAGATTACTAAAATAATTGGGATCAATAAATGGCCACGTTCTTTCATGATGACACCTAATTTTGGTAATGATTCTTTTGGCATACCTACAAGACCAAGCTTCTTCGCTTCGAAGTGAACACCAGCCCATACGCCAAAGTAGTATAATAATGCAGGAATTGCTGCTGCTGCAATTACATGTACATAAGGAGTATTCGTAAATTCTGCCATTAGGAATGCTGCTGCGCCCATAATTGGTGGCATTAATTGACCACCTGTTGATGCTGTTGCTTCTACCGCTCCAGCAAATTCATCTTTATAACCAAGCTTTTTCATCATTGGAATGGTAAAACTACCTGTACCAACTACGTTTGCTACTGAACTACCTGTTAATGTGCCCATACAACCTGATGAAATTACAGCAACTTTCGCTGGACCACCTGCTGCACTACCTGCAACAGCGTTTGCCATATCGATGAAGAATTCACCCATACCTGTTTTTTCTAAATAAGCCCCAAATAATAAGAACATAAATATAAATGTTGACGATACGCCAATTGGAATACCGAAAATACCTTCAGTTGTATAGAATAAATGTTGTACAAGGTCTTCTAATCCAACACCTCTATGTGCCAGTGGACCTGGGATGTTAGGACCAGCGAAAGAGTATGCAATAAACATACCTGCGATGATAACCATAGGCCATCCGATAACACGTCTTGCCGCTTCTAATACTAAAGCAATCGCTAATAAGCCAACAAGCATGTCCATTGTTGTTACACGACCTGCTCTATATACAAGTGCCTCATAATTAAAGAACACATACATACAAGCACCTGCCGCAGCAACTGCAAATCCAATATCAACAGGGTGCATACTGTGTCTTGACCAACTTTTTCTCATAGGATATAGCAAATATACTAGCGCTAAACCAAACGCTAAATGGATAGATCTTTGTAATAAAGCATCCATCACACCAAAGATACCAGTATATAACTGGAATAATGAAAAACATATTAAAATTGCAGTAATGACTTTACCTGCAATACCCTTAAGTTCTCTATAGTCAGACCCTTTGTCGTATTTTCTTAGTAAATCTTGAGCATCTGTAGATGTCGTTGCATCTACAAATTCCTCATGTAAAGATTTTTCTTCACTCATGTAGTACTCCTCTCAAAGTAGCCTATTTTTCTAATTTATTTTTAACTATAATTCAAATGTGTACCCCTGTTTCGCATAGATTCTAATAGCATTTTCCGGAGTTGTTATTAAATCTATTAGTTGATACGTTTTATCTTCTACTACAATCCAATGTTCAGGAATTGGAGATATAATCATATTTATTTGTGCCATTGTTCTATCAACATAGAGAATAAATTTTCCATCTACAATTTCAAATTCCCAATCCTCTGTTTGACTATAGGGTAGCCCCACTCCAAAAGACTCATAAATAGTCTTTTGGAGGTTGAGCTGTTGTTTATTATCAATGAAAAAATATTCTTCCGCCGGTGTTAAAAGTACAGAATGAATGTATCCTAACACAAAAGTGTTGCTTGGTGCAGGAATTTCAGTTATCTTTCCTGTAATCACATCTTCTACAACTATAATATTTGATTGCTTTAAGGTACTACCGATAAATAATCCAATACCCAGTAATATGATGATGAGGCCAAGGACACTTTTACGAATATTATTCAATGGTCATTTCTCCCTTGTTTGCTATTACTCGATAACGCCAGCTTCTTTAAAGTACTTTGCAGCACCTTCGTGAAGTTCTACAGACATACCGTCATTAGCAGTTTCAGCAACGATGTATTTCCCAACGTTATGAGCTGCTACAACTCTATCATGATTTTCATAAATTTGCTTTGTTAATTCGTAAGCTAAATCTGTATCTAATTCGCTAGAAACAGCTAACATTGACTTAACTGTTAACGTCTTAACGTCTTCAGTTTGTCCTTTGTAAGTGTCTGCTGGAATTACAAACTCAGTAAAGAATTTGTAGTCTTTTAATAATTGCTCAGCTACAGCGCCGTCGATAGCAACTACGTTTACTGTATGTTGTGCAGATAAATCTTGGATAGCTGCCGTTGGAATACCAGCAGTTAAGAATGCTGCGTCAACTTGCTTATCTTTTAATCCTGAAGATGCTTCAGAGAAAGATAAGAACTTAGCGTCGATATCGTTTTCGAAATCCATACCTGCTGCTGCGATAATTTGTCTAGCATTGGCTTCAACACCTGAACCGATTGCGCCTACTGCAATTTTCTTGCCTTTAAGGTCAGCAACAGTCTTGATGCTTTCATCAGTAGTTACGATTTGAAGTGGTTCAGCATACATAGTCGCAAGACCTCTGATTTCTTCAAAAGATTCACCATCAAACATTACTTCACCTCTTGAAGCATACCAAGCAACGTCATTTTGAACGATTACTACTTCAACTTTTCCGTCCTTAAGTAAGTTGATGTTTGCTACAGATGCACCTGTTGATTGAGCAGTTGCGTTAATACCTTCAATTTTGTTGTTCCAGATCTCAGCGAATGCACCGCCAAGTGGGAAGTAAGTTCCCGCTGTACCACCAGTACCGATATTAACGAATACTGTTTCCGCTGGAGCTGCAGCGCCCTCTTCTGACGCTGGACTTGAACATCCTGCAAATGCGAACATCGCAAGTACTGCTACTAACAATAATGCTAAATTTCTTTTCATTTTGTTTCCCCCTTTAAAAAAATAATGAAGCTAAAAGTTCATTCTATGAACATTTATCCTCATTATCCTTTACTAACTACAAAAACCTACAGTTTCCTACAACATTTTTTTAAATTTTCGAAACATTTAGAATCTCTTGTGCAATTCTAACCGTCTCTCTTGCATCTTTCGCATAAAAATCCGCACCGATTTCATCAGCATATTCCTGAGTTAAAACGGCACCTCCAACAAGAACTTTTGCATTGATATCACTATCACTTGATAGTGCCTGTATCGTCCTTTCCATAAAGGGTACAGTCGTCGTCATTAGTGCCGATAGTCCAACGAGTTTAACATCGTGCTCTTTTGTCGCCTCTACAATTTTCTCTGCTGGAACATCCTTACCTAAGTCGATTACTTCAAATCCGTAATTTTCTAACAGTATCTTAACAATATTTTTCCCGATATCGTGAACATCCCCTTCGACTGTGGCCAAAACGATCTTGCCTTTTGAAGTTACTTCTATTTTATGTTCGCTGAACGCCGCCTTAACAGCTTCAAATGATTCCTTAACGGTCTCTGCACAACGTAATAGTTGTGGTAAAAACAGTTCACCCTTTTCGAATTTTTTACCGACGTAATCAAGGGCTGGAATCAATTCGTTGTCGATGACATCATCAGGTGTTCTTGTTTTTAACAAGACTTTTGTTTTTGCAAGAGCCTCTTCCTTCAATCCATCGATAACAATCTCTTTTAATGATAAAACGGACTTTTCTTCTTGCTGACGTTCAACAACGTTGCCGTATTTATTCAGGAAAGTGTCCCCTTTGATTTCTTCATTCTTAAAAAATCGAACGCCATATATGGATTTTTGCAGCTCCGGACATGTCGGATCCGTAATCGGCGCATCCAGACCATGGGCAAAAGCCATAGTCAAGTAAACACTGTTTAGAATATCTCTTGTCGGTAACCCAAATGAGGCGTTGCTTGCCCCAAGTGTCGTCAATACACCTAGTTCTTCCTTGACACGTTTCAATGCTGTAAATGTATCATTTGCTGCCGTCATGTCACTGGCTGCTGAAAGTGTCAAACAGTCTACGATAAACTTTTCCCTTGGAATTCCATAGGCAACACCTGCATCAATGATTCGCTTGGCAATATTAAAGCGATCTTCTGCAGTTTCAGGTATCCCATTTTCATCAAGGGCCAATGCAATAACCATCGCTCCATATTTCTTCGCGATAGGGAATATACCATCCATGCTGGACTGTTTTCCATTGACCGAATTGATGATTGGTACACCTGCGTAAAGACGGATCGCTCTTTCCAAAGCTTCGGGTTTCGTATTATCAAATTGAATAGGACAATCGATGATGCCTGAAAAAGATTTCACCACCTCTTCAAGTATCTTTTTGTCATCACCACCTTTAACACTGATGTTAACATCCAACACTTCTGCGCCTGCTTGCTTTTGGGTAATCGCCTCTTTAATCAGGACTTCATAGTGTTCCTTTTTGATTGCCTCTCTTAATAGAGGTTTTCCAGCTGGATTGATGCGTTCCCCAATAATTGTGATGCCTTTATTCATATCAATAGTTTTCGTTGAGGAGGAAACCTTGCGACCTGGCTTTTTCTCTCTTTGAATCACTGTCTTATCTGAGATCAGTGTTTTTAACAGTTGGATATAAGCAGGTGTTGTTCCGCAACAGCCCCCTACAATACCAATCCCCATGTCTACATAGGCTGCCATGGTCTTGGCAAATACATCTTTGTCAACATCATACACGGTCTTACCATCGATGATACTCGGCATGCCGGCATTGGGTTGAATGACAATCGGCGCCGTCGCATGTTTGATAAAAGCCTTAACGATTGGCTCTAGCTGAACCGGACCAAGCGAACAGTTCATGCCGACGCCATCAACGCCTAATCCTTCAAGGATGTTGATCATCGTTTCGGGATCAGTGCCATTTAATGTCCGTCCGTCCTCCTGAAAGGTCATCGTACATAAAACCGGTAGGTCGGTATGTTCCTTAAAAGCCAAAACAGCGGCCTTTGCTTCCAGCACATCCGACATGGTTTCAATCAAGACGCCATCAAATGCATAGTCATTGGATTGAATTGCCACTTCCTTATAACACTCATAAATCGCATCAAAACTTGCATCTCCTATGGGTTCCAGCAATTTACCCGTTGGACCGACATCCAAAAAGATTTGTTTATCAGGCGCTCCTTTTTTTGCATTGTCATAAGCAGCGTCCATTACTTCTTTTAAAGAATAAGGACATTCAGACAATTTTATGGGATTTGCACCAAATGTATTTGTACAAATAATATCCGATCCCGCTGCCGCGTATTCACGGTGAATTTGTTGAATCACTTCCGGTGCTTCTATCCCAAATTCTTCAGGCAGTTTTCCAACCCCTTCAACTCTTGAAAACAATAAATTTCCCATGGAGCCGTCCAACATCCAAAGTTTCTTTCCTAATTCTTTAATAGCCACAATAATCGCCTCTCTCTCTCTTTTTACATCTATTTCTAATCAAGCAACTGTCACAATTAGAATACGTCGTCTCAAAAGGCGTGTCATATACGCCAATAACCGCTGTCACTGATTTTTTAGGGAGTAATATACCGGAGTCACTCACCGTTAATCCAATCTGTTTCTGACACTGTAATTCCTGTAGTATATCCTTTTGCATGGACAGTGGCATATCCCCGTATCCCGGACTATACCGTGGCGACAGGTAATACCCTTTAAATGGATCTGTTTGAGCAATCCTCTCCATCCACAGGTCCAAATGCTCTTCGATAACCACCATAGCTGCTGTGTCTATGAGTACTGCACTTGAAATGCTCATGATGCCTTCTTTTCTTATTAAACTATCCACTTGACTCCCTAGTGTTGTGGCACAAAGTATCAACTGAGTCGGTGCCCCTAAAAATCGCTTGATACTTTTACCGACAAGAATTTTCTCCTGAATAAATTGGTTATGTTCTTTATTATTCAAGTCAAACACTTTATAAAGGACTTTGTCTTTTGAAATGGTCTCTAGTGTATCAAGGGCTTTTTTTGCCAAATCATATTCTGTTTTATATGCACTTGGGTCTGTTAAGTCATTATGATCAAATCCTAATGCCGCAAGTACTTTTTCAACTGTTTCATGAGTCATATCGTCAATCCTTCTATAGTCAAAAACTAGAAAACTCCCTGTCTACGACAGAGAGTTATAATCATAGACCTTATCAATAATCGTGGGACCACCTTACTTAAGTAGGTTGGTACAGGATCAACGAGCGAATTCTCTCCCCTGTTCTGGATAAGCATTATTCAATTATTTCTAACATGTTACCACACGCCTTCATAAATCGCAACATTTAATTTCTTAAATAGATCAGCATTTGCATGGCAAGCATCAACATCATTATGATCAAAAGGAACATAAAATTCCCGCGAACAGCCCGCTTTTGTTTGACCACACGCCTGATTTTCAATCCCCTTTCGAAGGTAGAATACCTTGGGTTAAAGTCATTGACTGGACCAGCCAGGATTCCCGCTTGATAATCTTTCATCATTTCATCACTGATCTTATGATACTTTTCCGGAACCTCTATTTGGTAACGATTGCCCTCCTCAATGCTTTTAAAAGGGATTTCATGATCATATAATAATTTTTCATATTCAAACAATTCCTTTTTTGATACTGTGATCAAATAGACCCAGTCATACCCAAAATTCGCCATAATGCCTCTCTTCTATATATACATTTCCATTTCGCCTGCTTTTGCCAATAATCCGTATAAGCCACCTGTGTGAATGAAAAGAATCTTCTTATACTGATCAAACGTTCCTTTTTCACATTCTTCAACAAGTCCCTTCATTGCTTTTCCCGTATACACAGGATCTACAAGCAATCCTTCTAAGGAGCCAACCTTCTTGATAAATTCAAAATCCTCCGGCTTATTTAATGCGTAACCTTCTCCTTGGTAGCCATCGATAATTTTTATCCACTCTTTGGGAACTACTGCTGGAGCATCAACATACACATTTGCTTCTTCGATAACTTCTACAGTTCTATTCAAGAAATAGTCATGATCAGCAGCGATATTGATACCATATATATCACCCTTGTACCCATAAGCCTCTTTACCAAGCAACAGGCCAGCATAAGTACCAGCAGACCCTACTGTCACCACAACTGCGTCATAGGCGTGTCCATCATTCATTTCTATAATTTCTTTCATACAATTTTTGTATCCAAATGCGCCAATACCATTGGATGCCCCCGTCGGAATAGTGTAAGGCTTATACCCTTCCTTAATATATAGCGCCGCATATTTGGGGAATAACTCTTCCATCGTTGTGTCAATGTCTTCAGGTGCAATCATATGGATCGTAGCACCAAACAACTCATCCATCATGTGATTTCCAACCCGTGTGCCATCGTCAACACCTCGGAGTAGCAATACAACTCTTAAGCCTAATTTAGCCCCGATTGCCGCCGTTGCACGACAATGATTTGATTGAATGCCACCGCAGGTAATCAGTAAATCGCAGCCCTGTTCCTTGGCTTCCTTCAATCCGTATTCCAATTTTCTTATTTTATTACCTGATACTTCAATACCTGAAAAATCATCTCTTTTAATATGTATTTCTGGACTTTCACTATTTGTTTCTCTAATCAGTTCCGTCAACTTATTCAGTGATTGTACAGGTGTTGGTAAATTCGCAAAGTCTAATTTTGTTGGTTCCATTGTTTTATCCTCCCTGTTATGTCTTCTCATTTTTTTCTTCTTATATTATAGCAAAAGGCTGAGGACTACCCCAGCCTTTATCCTGTTTTATTTATACAACTAAATCAATTTCGTGAACACTACCAGCGGTGCCATCTTCTCTAAGATAAATACTGCTGGTACGGACTTTTCCATGCATCTCCAGTTGATCATCGGATATATCAAAGAGTGTTGTCACATCTTTTAAATAAATGGCGCCAATACCGACTTCTCCTAAGCTTAACAGTTTTGACTCACCATCATCCTCTCTTTCCCAAATCCTCAATTGGCTGAACACTTCATCATTCTCGTCAATCCATCCATTTCCGTCATCGTCATAGTCTGCTAATTCTGCAAATCCATCATCTGTTGTTGGTCCGAAAAGTTCACTTCCATCATCAATGACACCATTCCCATTCTTATCTAGTGATAAGAATCCTGAACCATGGGTTGCAAATGATATTTGATCTTCCGTACCATCCATATCAATGTCAAAAGCATATTTATCCTTTGTTAACGTAGTGCTAGGTCCATCGTAATTAATCACAATTGGATCAATTAAGGCATCGCCAGCTTTAAAGGATTCCATTGTTCTTTTATAGGATCGTTCCGACATATGCAATCGATAATCCACTTCGATTTCTCTGCCATCCTCTAATACGACCTTCCCTTTGGCACTGAAATCGACACGTTGTTCCTTGGTCTCTTCTTCGTAACGCTGGTACCTGATACCCCAGCCTTGTAAGCCCTCACCTCTTTTAGATTTTCCACGATTCTTCTCTTCAATGTTTCCACTACGACCTTTAATGGCAGCTTTCTTAGCATTGTACTGATCCAAGCGCCGGAGTTTGTCATCTACTTGTTTTTTCTCCGGTGAGGTGTGTAGCGTCATTCGACGAATCTTAAAATCACGCTCTAACCAAATGGACATAAATGCTTCCAATAACTGAATCTTTAACTTGTCTTCTTCACTCAAAAAATCTTCTTCCAGTTCTTCAAGTTCTTCCATTTTCTGAATTTCTTCAGTCGATAGAAAATGGTACCCGTAAAAGGACTGACTGGCGCCAGCTTCGGAAATACTTATTCCATCTGCTCGTTCAACACTTCCTTGCTTTGAATCAGGGTTACCCCAGACTTCCAAAGAAGCTACCTCAACTTTGGATGCCTTTTGATAACCTGTAGACTCTAATGTCATATTAGACTCACTGATCCTCATATTCTTCACCTCCATGTGAAATATTGCCACGCAGAATCCATTCCACTATACGTGAGTTATCGGCATATGCCCTTCAATTCTTTATTGTTTTTTGATTATTCTGAATATACCACCTATGAAAAAAGAGAAGCATGAGCTTCTCTTTTTTCTGGATTAATGAATTGGTTTGTAAAGATTATTGAGTCACATGTGCTAGTAGTTTGGAGAGTGAGTTGACA
>Ga0070725_10000578_pt1 | contig 24266 bp, 20 predicted proteins | sample tdDd002_FD_69781 | JGI IMG/M metagenome (GOLD analysis project Ga0070725, IMG submission 69781) | Marine sediment microbial communities from the Atlantic coast under amendment with organic carbon and nitrate - tdDd00.2 | ecosystem: Environmental > Aquatic > Marine > Coastal > Sediment | place... | reverse complement strand
GATATAGCACTGACTAGTAAACCAAATGCAGATGCTTATTTACTCTCATGCTCTGACTAAATCTTAGTAAAGCTGATGAGCAAGTAATGCCCATCAGCTTTACCTTATGGATTGAATAATTTGAATACTAGTAACCCCCGCAGCCACTTATTTTGGCTGTTTCAGATATGTGGTTGGGTTGTTTACGCAATGCTAACCGAATTAATGATTAAAGTACCAAGTGATGAGCCTTGGACTATCCATATCCCGCATCTGATTATTGATACAATCTGCGGCTTTTTAATTACCCTGTTCCTGCGAAAAGTATTCTCCTATATCAATTTTATTGAGCTAAAACTGAAGATTGCGCTTCATGTTGTCGTTGTTATAACTGCGACGTTAATTTGGACACAAATAAAGTGGATTACGCTGCAGTGGTTTTATGGAAACTTTTGGCAACCAATGACGTGGTTTGACTTTGGTACATGGACGTCGGCGTCATTAACAGTGCTTTCAACATGGGCCGCGTTTTATTATGGGATCAAGATTTATTTAGATAACTTAGAGCAAACGCAAAAAGCAGCTGAAGCCACACACCTAGCAAAAGAGTCACAATTAAAAATGCTGCGTTATCAGCTTAATCCCCACTTTATGTTCAATAGTATAAATGCGATTTGTACATTGATTTTGAAGAAAGAAAGTTTAGAAGCTGTCAAAATGCTCGAAAAACTGTGTGATCTATTGCGCCACAGCTTATATACAGATCCACTTGAGAAGGTAACAATTAAGGAAGAAATTGGAATTCTTAGCAATTATTTGGATATAGAAAAGTGTCGATTTACTGATAAGCTTGTTGTTGATATTTCTGTTGCCGATGGTTGCAACGAGTTGTTGATCCCCTCTATGTTGATTCAACCCCTTGTCGAAAATGCTTTAAAGCATGGCATGTGTTCAAACCAGAAAATGTGTATCACCATTGCAATAGAAAAAACGAAGAGTTATTTAAATATAAAAGTGTCTGATACTGGCAAGGGATTTGGTGAGGAAAGTACCAACAAAAGAGGTATCGGATTAGCCAATTGTGAGCAGCGTTTAAAGCTAATGTACGGAAAGTCACACCGTATAGAAAAGGGTAACTTAAGCGAAGGTGGCGCTTGGATATGTATAACATTACCTATGAGTGGTCATAATAAATGATAAAACTAAACACGATACTGGTTGATGATGAATACAGCGCCGTCGAAGGTTTACGTATTCGACTCGAACATTTTCCTGAAATTAATATTGTTGGTAGTGCATGCAGTGTTGACGATGCAATTGAGCTGATAAATAACAAAGAAATAGATTTAATTTTCTTAGACATCGAAATGCCCTCTAAATCAGGTTTTGAATTGATAAAGCATTTTCAACCAGAAGCATGTCCTGCGGTCATCTTTGTCACAGCATTTCATCAACATGCGGTCCAAGCTTTTGAAGTTAGAGCCATCGATTATTTATTAAAACCGGTAAAACTAGATAGACTTGCTGAAGCTATTGAAAGAGTTATAAGTAAAGTAAAGCTATTTCAAAAAAGTGAGTTGATAGCGCTACAACAAGAAGTGAGTAGCAAGTCAGAGCAAAACAAACACTCTGCTAATCAGTCAGACTATAATTTTGACAGTGATCACTTGGTTATCCGGGATGCTAAAAAACCGATTCAAATAATTTCATTCACCGATATTCTTTGGATTGATGCGGCTGGCGATTATATGTGTGTGCACACCGCGACCGACACCCATGTTATGAGAGCAAGATTAAAGGAACTCGAAAGTAATATGCTGCCTGAGGCATTCTTGCGGATCCATAAGTCGACAATTGTTAACTTAGCCTATGTAAGACAGCTTGAGCCATTGCGCAACTCAGAGTACATGGCAACCTTAACTACAGGTAAAACCTTAAAAGTAAGTCGAACCTACAGTAAGCAATTAAAAAAGCTGATTTAAATAAATCGGTGCTGTTTTACAACACCGCGTTATTTACAACACCGCGTTATAAACAGCACCATAGAATGCAGTAGTATTTACGGCTGTTTTGACCAAACTGATTTTAGAATGTTAAACCCTATCGCACCGAGAACGACACCTGTTACTTTATCAATATAAAATGCGGCTCTAATGAATTTTTGTCTGATAGTCGTTTTTGACAACATATAAATAATTGCCACATCCCAAAAAAAGACGACTAATGTCATCCATACTCCTAAAAGCACTTTAAAGCTAATGCTGACCTCAGGGGTTAGTGCAACAGTAAACAAGCTTAAATAAAATAATAAGTTTTTAGGGTTTAAAATACCTGATAGAAACCCAGTTACAAACTCTTTGCAAAAGCATGATAATGAAAATTCAGTGGATGCCTTGGTATTTGTGGAGAAATTAGCATAGGCATTTTTAGGGGCTTTTAAGGCGTGATAGGCTATATACATCAAAAATAAGCCACCAATAACTTTGAGCGTTACCATCAAACCAATTGAGGTGGATAATATGGCACCAACTCCAATTAAGCATAAGGTAATATACACTGCATTAGCTGTTGCAATCCCAAGTGCTACACCAATCGCATTCTTTTGATTGCCTTTTAATGCACTTTTAACAACCAAAACAAAATCAGGCCCAGGACTTAGCAATGCAAGAAAGTGTGCAGCTGCAACCGAAACAAATATACTGATTAAATTAATATCCATAAATTCCTCAAAAAATAATAATACCAATCTGCAATTCTTAATTATTTTAAGGGATAAAACGTGTCGCTAGCTGCGTTAAAGTTTCTTATTTAGAAGCACTAAATAACGAAATTATTGCCGTGTTATTAGCGAGGTTTTATTGCCTCAGAGTAGATTGCTTAATTAAGTGAATTGCCATATTCAAAAATTAAATGGGTCAAATTAACATCATTTTCTTGCTTTAATCGAAAACACTAAAGGAACTTGATGTCCTTTGTGAAGTAATTGGTAACCTTTATCATGAACATACTCTAAGCCTTCAAAGCAGTCATAAGGGCTATATGGGTATTCGTCGAATGACTCTATCGTCAAACCAGCCTGAATGAGTGAGTTTATAATGTCACTAATTGAGTGACTCCAGGTTACTGTTTTTGACTTTGTACCATCACAATTTTCGGTGTATGTTCCTTCTTCTTCAATGGTAGGTTCAGAGTCATGAAAATAAGAGTAGCCATTTAATAACTCATTAAAAGAGTGAAATTCAACCAGACATAAAGTGCCGCCAGCTTGTAAAGAGTTAGCAATTACTTTAGCCCATCGATTTAAATCTGGTAACCAATTTAGAACACCATAAGAAGTGTAAACAATATCAAAAAGTTGCTGGTTGATAGCGTCAAAATCGTAAACATTACTTTCGATAAAAGTGGCTTCTAAATTTAAGTTTTGTTTGAGCTCATTGGCATACTCAATTGCAGTAGGCGACAAATCAACACCCGTTACACACGCGCCAAGCCTTGCCCAAGAGAGCGTGTCTTGACCAAAATGACACTGTAAGTGCAATAGCGATTTATCTTTCACATCTGGGAGTAGGGCAAGCTCGATGGGGTTGAGTGAGTTTCTCCCACTTTTAAACATTGGTATATTGTAAAAACTAGACTGGGTATGAAGATCAGTTCTTTTATTCCATGTATCTCTATTTACTTTAATATAATCCATATGCGTCCTATCCAGCTAACTTCTAATTAAGCACTGCTCAATCATTGCAGCAATGCCTAATAGAAATAATAATATATTATATTTTACACAACAAACATAAGCCTTTAGTCACATTGAGAACCCAGTTCTCCCACAGTAGTCTGCCAGTCCGATCTTTGCCTGTCGCTTGATAAGATAACTGAACCAAATAAGTTAACTTTTGGCGGTGCAAAACCGCAAAACTCAAGCGTGTGTCGACCCAACTGCTCTAAAATAGGCTGTGCTAATTGATCTATTAGCTCCTTTGGGGTGTCCATGGTTAGGATAAGTCTTGCAGTTTTGCCGGTTAAAAGTGGTGTTGGAAGTAAACTATTTTGTTCAAACGTAAAGGTAACCCCAGGCAAAAAAACGCGATCAAACAGCCCTTTTAATTTAGCGGGTAGGCTACCCCACCAAACCGGCGAAATAAGCACGAGATGATCGGTCCAAAGGAGTGCATTTGTAAATGCTTCTAAGCATGACTCTAACGGCTGTACCTGATCATAACCAAAGCTGAGATCTGGGTTAAAGTCCATTTCAGACAGTCTAAAAGTACGTATATTTGACGTTTCTTTAGCTGTGCATTCATATGCATCCACTAAAGAGTCAGCAAAGCTATTGGGTTTTGGGTTTCCGTTTAAAATGAGTATGTTTTTCACAATCAAGACCTTTGTGTTAGGAAATAATTGCTACTCTAAACCCTCCCCTTAACGGGAGAGTCAATCGCTATCTGAAAAAATTTTGAAATTTTGTTCAGTCAACGTTCCGACGAAATTTCCGTAATTGCAGTTACTAAACTGACATAAACGCTTTTATAAAGTGGTCAACAGGTGCAATATAGTTAGGTTTTATTAAGCCAACTAAACGACTCACGTAAAAACCCCATGGCGTGGTGTTTTATTATTTCTCCATGAGCCATAACGATAACTTCCGGCTCCCAAGCCAATATTTTTTCAAAATGCTGTCTAGCTTGAGGCTTTTTAAACATAAAGCTGAGGCGCTAATCTATCGGTGTTTTTCCGTTAGGAGCTAAGATCCCCGCACCTTTTGCGAGCCATTTTTGCCAAGCCTTAAAGTTGTCACCAGAAAAGTTCTCAATCAGATCAGTCACAATCAATGTTTTAGAGTTGTTATGGAAAAACACACACTCTTCCATAAAGGGTGAGCCTGTAAATAACTCTTGGGAAATATCTGCCTGCCACTGCCAGTCCAAGTCGTCATTAAGGGATGCATCAAAAGAGATATCATTGCGCTTTTTGATGACCTCACTAGTGCCATAAGTTTTAGCATCGGGATATGCTGCAATCCATTGTGGTAAAAACAAGTGATGTAAGTGATTAGGAGCTATAAGGTATTTAACCGGGCCTAACTGGTCAATTTGGCTCTTTAAGGCATCACTTAGGTGGATAGGACTGTGCACCCATAGATCGCCATTCGCGAGTTTAATAACAGTCATGCGGGTTGTAAATGGTAAAAAAAAGAACGTTACTGCTTCACCATCAAAAATCCAAATGTCGGTTGCTAACTTTTCCATGATCTTCCTTAATTAATTCGTAAGAACGCTTAATTATTTTCAGGGATTAAGCCTGTCGCTGCCTGCATTAATGATTTCTTATTTAGAACAACTAAATCAGTAATCTTTGCCCCGTTATCAACGAGATTTAATTTGTCTAAATTGCTACCCAATAGAGCGAATTGGTATGAAATCGAAGTTATTAAAGGCCCAATTTTTGAAAATATAAAAACGACTTTATTGAAAGCACACTGTGTATGCTATCTAGCTTGATTAAATCAATAACCTACAGCGATTATAAACTCTCCACTTAAGGGGAGAGTCAACTAACTATTTGATGTTAATCAGGCCAACACATGAATCAATATGGGCGATTTTTTGTTTTGTCTGCTCAATTTGTGTTTGCAATCGACTCTTAAGATGCAACAAACATTCTCTAATCTCGGCCCAGTTTGCTTGCCCGTTTTCATACTTTATAAAACCCTTCAACTCAGCGAGTGTAACCCCTAGTAATTTTGCTTCTGAGATTAGCTTTAATACCTCTATGTGTTCATTTGTATAAACACGGTATTTTCCTTGACGTTGAGGGGTTGTTATGAGGCCTTTTTCTTCGTAAAAGCGAATTGTTTTAACGGATAAATTGGTTTTTTTGGCTACTTCACCGATAAACACCTGCTTCTCCATTTCTATAGCAATTTTGTTCGTTACTTTTTAACAAGCGATATCGTATTCGCTTTTTATTAAGATCAGGTTAAACGTGTTGTTGAATCGCGGATCAACAAGTTTGGCGTAAATATATGCTCTATATTAGCGCGATTTTGTTTATACACCTGTTTTAACACTAAGTTCGCGGCCATAATACCCATTTTTTCGACAGGGTTGTCAACGGTCGTCAAAGTTGGATATAAATAATTTGTGAAATGAACATTATCAAAGCCGATGATTGCCAGATCTTTGGGAAGATCAAGCTTGTGCTCTCTTGCACATTTCATTACGCCCGAGGCCATTTCATCATTTGCACATACAACAGCTGTAAATTCTTTATTGATGTTGAAGAAATGCTGTAAGCCTTTGTATCCGCCAGTTTCTTTAAAGTCACCCACGAAAAGAGACTGCTCGTCAAATGCAATACCATATTCTTTTAGCGCTTTTTTGTGGCCTTCAAGTCGGTTATAAGCATCTGGCTTGAATAAAGGGCCTGCTATGTATTTAATCTGTTTATGGCCTTGCTCAAGTAAGTGCTTAGTCGCTAAATAGCCACCCATTACGTTATCAAGGCTAATGCAGTTTTCTTTCATTTGGTCTACATAGCGACTGATTAGATAGATTGGGGTTTTACCTTTATTTAATTTTACTAAATATTCATCACTTACGGCTTCAACGTGGGCGATGATCGCATCACAGTTACGAGAAATTAAAAATTCTAAGCCACTTTTTTCTTTGTCTTCTTCACTGTGTCCTGGCGTAATAATGACATGTTTACCAGCTGCCCTTAATTGGGCTTCAATAGCAGACATCATTTCACCAAAAAATGCACCGTCTAGTTCAGAGACTAAAATCCCCACACTATTGGTGCAATTTGAAGCAAGAGAGCGCGCTATCGAATTTGGTTTGTAACCTAGCTGCTCCATCGCATCGAGGACTTTTTGTTTGGTTTTTTTGCTGACGTAATCATTTTCATTTAACACCCGAGATACGGTTGATAAAGAAACGCCAGCGAGCTCTGATACCTGATAAATAGTTGCCATAATTACTGTTTGATATAAACCTTAACTGTTTAATTTACAGACTTGCACGCCTAATTGCCAAGTCTTCTGTTATTTTTTCTGTCATTTCAGATGTTAATGGATAAAAGGCCATCAGTGCTGCGGCTATTAGAGCAAACGCTGCTGGTAGCCAACTCATTAGTAGTATCATGCCATCGAGTGAGTGTGCAATGGTGGTTTCGTCCATTCCGTCATAGCCATAACTTGCAAGTACAACAAGCACTAAGGCTCCGGCAAATCCACCCCCCGTTTTTTGCACGAAAGTTCCTGCTGAGTATATGAGGCCAGTGGCACGGCGTTTATTTTTCCACTCAGAATAGTCAGCACTATCCCCAAGCATCGTAAAAAACAGGGTAGGCATCATGGCTGCGAAGAATTCAGACAGACAACCCATAACAAAGATCAGGCTGAGGTTATCATTTGGCAGCCAAAAGAAACAAATGGTAAAGAAGGCACTTAGTAATAATGAAGCGATAAACAAAGTAGGTTTACCCAGAATCTCAGCTAATTTTCCTGTACTTAACGCGCCGAAAATTGAGACGATCAATAAAGCTATAAAGTATTGACCAGTTAAAAGCTCATTACCTACGTAGTATTTAAAATAATAAGCAATGACACCATATTTAATGCCATTAAACATCATTGTTAAAAAGCCCATACCTAATAAGATCAGCCATGGTTTATTTGTAAGTAAATCAACCATATCTCGTTGAGTGCCACTTAGCTTACTATGATTGCTTGCAAGTAAGCGACGAATTACGACAGTCATAAAAATCATTGTTGCCGCAAAAAACAACCCGGAGTAGAGCTCGCGATAATAGAAAAATAATGTGATCGCCAATAAAGGAAGAATGATAAAAGGTAAGCTTTTACTTAAATCAGTTAGCTCAGTTTTTAGTGAAACTTGCGTTTTTGTTGCAGGTTGAACGCGCTCCTTTGTACTTACAAACGTGATTAACATGAGTACAGTGAGTAAGGCCGCAAATACATACATAGTGTATTGGTAACCTTGTGCGCTATTTCCTTGCCCAAAGTATGCAACTAAATCAGGTAAAAAGCCCATAACTAATAAGCCACCTGCAAATGCTCCGGCAAAGCGAAAGCCAGACAATTTAGTTCGCTCTAGGTCATCACCAGTCATAACCCCCATTAAAGCAGAGTAGGGCACGTTACTTACCGTATAAGCTAGAGTGAGCCCTATATAAGTGAAATAAGCATAAAATAGCTTAGCTGCTGGGCTTATGTCAGGTGTTGTGAAGCACAACACCATAAACAAGGCGAGAAAAGGAGTTGACCACAATATCCAAGGACGAAATTTACCGAAACGTGTTTGCGTTCTATCTGCAATCATCCCCATTATTATATCTGTCACGCCATCTGATAAGCGCACAACTAAAAAAAGTAACGCAGCAGCGGCGGCAGAAATACCAAATGTGTCTGTATAAAAAACGGCTAAATAGGCCAAAGCACCACGCCAAACTAAATTAGCGCCGGCATCGCCCATCGCGTAGCCTATTTTTTCGTAGATGGGAAGAGTGTGTTTTATCATTATTGTTGTCTTATTATCGGCGCGTGATTAACTGACTATATGCTTTACCACTTAGCTTTACTGTTCGTACTTGTGTATCGTAATCAACATGAACAATTCCGAAGCGTTTTGAATAACCTTCTGCCCACTCGAAATTATCCATTAAGCTCCATGCAAAGTAGCCAGCCATGTTTACGCCTTGTAATATTGCGTCATTCACAGCATTTAGGTGTGCATTATAATAGTCAACACGGTCTTGATCGTTTACCTCTCCATCTACCATTTTGTCAGCCATCGCAGCGCCATTTTCAGTGATATAGATTGGCGGTAACTCATATTTTTCATGCAAAGAGACTAATAACTCAGTCAATGCTGGTGGATATATCTCCCAGCCGATATCTGTCATTGGCGCTTGATGAGGCAGTTCATGATAATAATCAGTGTCACTTGCTTCATAACGTAATCGGGTATAAAAGTTAACGCCCAAGAAGTCTAATGGTTGGCAAATAATCTCCATATCGCCAGCTAGAATGTCAGGTCTATGAGCGGCTGGCAACTGTTCGATAATGTCAGGGTAAGCTCCTTGCATTACAGGTTTCATATACCATTGGTTTATGTAGTCATCAGCAAAAGCTGTTGCAGCTAAATCGGCTTCGCTAGACGATACAGGATAACAAGGAGTAAAGTTAAGTACGATACCGTTAAGTGACTCTGGGCTATTTTTATTTAGTACTTTCATAGCTAAGCCATGTGCAAGCAGCAAGTGGTGGGCAGCTTTACGTCCAAATTCTCGGCCTTTGATCCCTGGCGCATGAACACCAATTTCATAGCCTAAATAAGAGCTGCAGAAAGGTTCATTCAAGGTCGCGTATGAATAGACTTTTCCTGATAAGGCCTGACTAACTAGGTCTACATAATGCGCAAATTCATAAGCAGTTTCGCGATTTAACCAGCCGCCTTTATCCTCTAAATGCTGTGGTAAATCCCAGTGGTATAAAGTGACGAATGCTTTAATATTTCGACGCATTAACTCGTCTAAAATATTAATGTAAAAGTTAATACCTTCTTGATTTAAAGTGCCATCTAATTTTATGACTCTTGGCCATGAAATAGAAAGACGGTAAGCATCTACACCCAAAGAGTCGATTAGTTCAATATCATCTTTCCATTTTTTAACATGCTCGCAAGCGAAATTACCATTTGAGTTATCAGCGATTTTTCCTGGAGTCGCGCAAAAGGTGTCCCAAATACATGGAAGGCGCTTATCGGCAGCTCCCTCTATTTGAAACGAAGCTGTCGCAACGCCATAGATAAAGTCTTTGCTAAGCATTGTTGAGTTTTTTGGTAACGTGAGCTGAGTCATGAAATGAAACCTTTGGTAAACAAGAGCAAGTAAATCTTGCGGCTAAATTTAAAATTTTATGGTAGCGCTTCCATAAAATTGCCGTAATAACCCATAGGGAGTTTGGTGTTTTGTGGTAGCGCTTCCATATTTAGGTTAGAGGCTAATCTGCAAACGGTCAACCGTTTATTTTATTTAGCCCGAAATATACAGTGAAAATCTGCTTTATCTTTTAATAATTAATAGGTTAATGGTTTGTTGGTTTTATAACTTTAGCGCTAATTTAAGAGCTAATAACGACGTAACTAAGCTAGGTGCTGTATTATGTTGCTAGCTTTAACTTTTTACAGCCAGCACGCTCAGCTCTTCAATAGTTAGGAAAGTTTAACGCTTATAAGTATCGTCAAAAGAGACATCATTTAGCTTGCAATTAAGGTAAAGCCGACATTTTTGATGCGGCTTTACAGTTTGTTTAATTATAAATATTTTAGCAATAGTAATGCCTTTTTTAGACTTAAGTATCAACAGGGCAGTATTGTTCAATAAACGCTCTATGTGTCGGTAATTGTTGTAAGCGTTGCGCTATTTGCTGTTTGATCCCCTGCATAAATCGGCTTAGCTCTTTATCATTCATCAAAGAAGCTACGTGATGGTATTGCTCTGGCATTATGCCTTGCCCAAGCATGACTTGCACCCAAGAGTCGACGCGGAAAATATCACCATCATCTAAGAAAACTCGTCCAGTCTCTTTAAACAATGCGACTTTATGAGCAAGTGACTTAGGTGTTTCCATTGTTTTACAATGCTGCCAAAATTCACTGTCATCCCTATCGGTGACTTTGTAATGCAAAACAATAAAGTCACGAATACTTTCAAGCTCTGACTGTAATTGTTTATTGTATTCATCAATAGCGTGCTGGGTTATGCCTGTAAAAGGAAATAATCGCATAAAGCGAATAATCCCAGTCATGATGAGGTGGATACTGGTTGATTCAAGAGGCTCTAAAAAACCACTGGCAAGGCCCAGCGCTAAACAGTTTTTGTTCCAACCCTTGCGTCTTCGGCCTGTTTTAAATTTGATAATTTTTGGTTCGGTGAGAGTTTCACTGCTTAGATTATTTAATAATAACTGAGTTGCATCATGGTCTGATAAATAACGGCTACAATAGACTAAGCCATTGCCAACTCTATTTTGTAAAGGAATTTGCCATTGCCAACCTGATTGATGAGCAATGGAACGCGTGTAAGGAGCGATTTCGGGTGTCCCTTTCGTTTGAACTGCTACTGCTCTATCGCAAGGTAATAGATGTGACCAGTCTTCATAACCAGTATGTAAGGCTTGCTCTATCAGTAAACCTTTAAAACCAGTGCAATCAATAAAGAAGTCACCCGTTATCTCTGTGCCGTCATCGAGCAATAAACTCTTTATAAAGCCATTATCAGCATGTTTATTTACTCGTTCAATTTTGCCCTCAAAGCGTTTTACACCTAGATTTTCTGCGAACTCTCGTAAGAATGCCGCATAACGGCTAGCATCCATATGAAATGCATAATTAATTGGGTTATGAGGGCTAATACCAAATTTCCCCTGTTTAGCTGCTTGTAATTCATAGCAGTAATCTCCAAAGTCGTCTTTATTCCCCATTTTTTTTGCATGTAACCAAAAATGATGAAACTCGCCAGCCCAACATTCTTTACCTGTCATACCAAATGAGTGAATATAGTCACTTTGTGGCTTGTGCCAGTTCTCGAAGCTGATCCCCAATTTAAAGGTTGCTTGGGTAGCTTTCATAAAAAGTTTTTCATCAATACCTAGTAATTTATGAAAGGTACGAATAGGTGGAATGGTTGCTTCGCCAACACCTACGGTGCCAATGTCGTCCGATTCAACTAAGCTGACTTTAATATCTTTATTTAGTAATTTGGCTAACGCAGCTGCGGTCATCCAACCGGCAGTTCCGCCGCCAGCTATGATCACCTGTTTAATTGATTGTTGTCTCATGTTGCCACCTTACTCCCTTGTAATTGTTCTAATAACAGTCGATTAGTGGGTAATTTTTGTAAGTATTGTGCAATCTTGTTGCGGTTGAGTTGGTATAGTTGTTCTGCTTTGTGGCACTTTTGGCCATCAAGTTTTGTGGTTAGACTGGTTTCAAACCCCATACCGTACAGCACATATTGATAACTTGCAGAAGAAAAGATTTCTTCATTTTCGAACAAATCAAATCGGCTGGGTGCTTGATACTGCCACAGTGTTAACAAGTTCTGTAATTCAAGTGGGATACTATTAGGGTTGCGGTTAGCATGCCAATAACCATTATCATCACGATTACTCAATACATAATGAAGTTTTAGGAAGTTAATGACTTGCTCCCAGCGGTATTTAAAACGTTTATTAAACCGGGTACTCAATAACTGCATGTGATCTTGGTCTACAGGCATTTGCTCACTTAGCATACTGATACTAAGTTCAACCATGGCTAACGCAGATGCCTCTAATGGTTCTATAAACCCTTGTGACATGCCAATCGCGACACAGTTTTTATGCCAAAATATTTCTCTGTAACCCGGGGTAAAACGAAGTGTTCGTGTTTCAATCGTGTTTGCTTGTTGAGTGCCTATCGTTTGTGCCGCGTAACTTTTTAGTGTTTCTATTGCGCTTGCTTCGTCACAATATTTATCGCTAAATGTATAGCCAATTCCGCGTCTGGTTGGTAAACCTATATCCCAAATCCAACCTGCGGATTGTGCAGTTGATAATGTCGCAGAGGCAATATTTTGAGATTGGCTTTCGTATGGTATTTGGGCTGCTACAGCTATGTTATTAAATAGAATGTGGCTTTGATCTAAAAACGGGATTTGATAATGCTTGGCGATTAATAGCCCTTGACTACCTGAACAGTCAATAAATAAGTCACCTGTTATCGCTCCATTATGCTGTGTGCTGACACTTTTAATGTAGTCTTGCTCATCGTTATTTGCACAAATCACATTATCAACAATATGCTTTACGTTAAGCGTACTTACACAATGCTGTGTTAAAAAGCGTGCAAATTTATGAGCGTCTAAATGATAGCCGTAATTTGTAACACCAGCATACTGTGGTGTATTAATCTGTTTTGGCGCTAGTGCTGCTTGGCAAATAAAGCTTTGCATATTCATAGCATCAGCAAATTTTTGCTGAGAAAATAATTGCTTCCAAGCAGCATGAACATCATATTCATAGTAGCCTTCAGGAATCATAAAAGGGTGATAATAGTTATCTCTTTGCTGTTCCCCTCGCCAATTGATGAACTTTGAACCTTGTTTAAAGGACGCATCACATTGATGTAAAAAGTCAGTTTCTTTGATCCCAATTCGTTGTAATGTATTTCGCATTGACGGCCATGTGCCTTCACCAACACCAGAAATACCAATATCAGTAGATTCAATGAGAGTGATATGAAGATGTGGATGTTCTTTGGCTAGTAATCCGGCTGTAAGCCACCCCGCAGCGCCACCGCCAATGATCACAATATTATTAATTATTTTGCTCATATGCTTACTTTAAATATAAAGCCGCTTCAATAGGAGCGGCTTTTTATCAATCCACGCTAATCGTGAACTTTTAGGGATCTAAATTGACGCTATTAGCGTTAAAAATATCTAATTAAGAATAACTAAATAATAACGCCTTTCTATCCCCAAGAGCCCACATATTAAGTAAATTGCTATTAGACCGTATGCTCTTGCTTCAGCAATAGCTTAGAAGTTATAACGTACACCTAAATTGTAGCGAGCACCATTTTTGTCTAAATTCCATAACTGCGCTTTGTATCGTCCATGTTGGCGGTTGTCTTGCTCTGTAATGTTAATTCCCTCTAAAAAGAAAGAGAGTTTCTCACTATAGTTATAAGCTACATTAAAATCGACTTGGTAATACTCTTCAGTAAATGCAGGTTCATTTACATAGCGAGCTGCATTGTTTAAGAATTTATCACGCCAGTTATAGGCTATACGAGCTTGAAATTTATCATTTTCGTACATTGCAATTAAGTTAGCTGTGTCACTTAGACCTACTAATGCAAACTGCGTTGTCGTAGGATCTGCTGCGACATTAAAGTCAACATCGCCATTTACAATCGTGTAGTTTGCTTGAATACCAAAGCCAGAATCACCAAAGAAATGTTGGATAGCAAATTCATATCCGTCAATTTTTGCATCTTTATTGTTAGTAGGAACTTGAGCTGTAAATTCCATTAGTGGATCATCGCTGTTAGGCAAGATATCGTAGGCTGCTTCAAACTCTTCATAAGTCATTGAATCAAAAGCAACTCCATTTTCCATAGCTGCAACCATTTGGAATAGGTTTGAGTCAGTAACGGCAAGACCTCTAGCCTCTAGTTCAGCTTTTGCTGCTTGAGCGCGGGGACCTGCTGAAACATCTCGTAAGTCATAGTAATTTTGAGTCATTGGTGTTAAACCAATAAAATTATCAACTTTTTTATTGTAATAACCGACAGAAACATAACTAACATCGCTGTAGTACCACTCGGCTGAAACATCGATATTATCTGATTCAAGCGGTACTAAGCCTGGGTTACCGGTTGAAGCTGGTGCATTAGTGGTACCTGGAATTAAACTTGGCCCCGTTGGTACTCCAACCGTTGCTGCAGAGCTTAAATTATCATAAGTAGGTCGTGCGATTGTGGTGCTATATGAAGCACGAATTTTGACATCATCAACCACGTTAATATCAAAATCGATACTAGGTAGGAAGTGATTATAATCAGAGCTTAGAGAGTAATCTTGTTTGTCAGTGCCATATCGCACATTAAAATCGTTATTACCTTCCCAAGCGACTGCATTTGGCAAGTCAATATTTGCTGTTGAGGTGATATCTGTGGTTTCGTAACGAGCACCAACTGAGAGGTTAAATGGCATATCACCAATTTCACCTTGATGCTTATATTGTACAAATGCAGCTTGAATATCTTCTTTAATAGTACGATTTGTTGCAAATGCGCCATCTGCAGCAAAATTAAACCCGTATTGGCTTGCTGCCCAATAACCAATTTCTGATGCGCTGCCAGTGAAACCTTGATCAAATGAACCTGAGGTATTGTAGCCGTCTAATTCACTTAAGAAATTTGTCGGGTCAAGGTAGCCATCAGGTAACTCACCAGGGTTTTCGATACCCCAGTTACCCATCGTATTACGAGTAAGTGACTGCAATGAGTGACTTTCCATTGAGCGTGACTCAATACCAAAGTCTATTACCCCTGACTCAATTTCATATTTACCAAGTAATCGGAATTCATCAACCGTTGATTCTTGGCGTGCAAAGTTAGAATCAAGTATAGAAGTACCAACATCATCTTGGTCTAACACTCCATTACAGTTTAAATTAGTACGACTACAATCATCAAAATCAATCACCATAGAGGGTAAATCACGACTAAAATCGACTTCTTGAGAAGCGACAATATTCGCTCCTAAACCTGCATTTACCCAACTGCCATAAGGCGCGTCGGGCTCACTCGTTGCTTTTGAACTATGCGCATCAAATACAAAACTGAGTTGGTCATTTACAAAGTATTCAAGATTAAGACCAATAGAGTCATTTTTATTAAGCTGATTGAGCTCTTGTAACGCTAAGCCTAGATCACGCGTTGATAGATCGCGGCGTTCTTCTTTATAGTAGATTGGAGTTTTAACCGCATTGTCATCAAAGATTAAGTGCGTTTTATAGTTATCCATCCAGATTGACTGCTCAGCACGTGACTCGAATAACTCTTGTTGAGAGTAGGTGTAATCAAGTGTTGCGGTAAGTGACTCTACAGGACTATATTGCAGTGTTAGCTGCGCGTTTGTTCGAGTGCGTTCACGATCAGCGATTGTGTAACGAAGATCGGAAGGCATTGAATAATATTGCCCCATTGCAGGTGCATTTTCGATGATGATGTCATCTGCAGATTGAGGAATTGTGCCGTCGTATGCAGTCGTTCTCCATTCGTTAACAAAAGCACCTGCTGCCGAACTATCACGTTTTTGAACGCTTGCAGTAAGTGATACACCAAACTTCGCTTCTTCGTCAGTCCAACTAAAGATACCTGAGATTTCTGGTGTAATATCATCGCCGACACGATTAGTTGTATCGTACATAGCTTTCACACCAACATTGGTAATTAAACCTGGATTGTCTAGAGGGCGGGCAGTATTAATGTTTATTGTGGCCCCAATACCACCTGATGCAATATTTGCTTTTCCGGTTTTATAGACTTCAACTGACTTAACACTTTCTGATGCCAAATTAGCAAAATCATATGCACGAGAATTTGGAGAGCCACCGCCAGCAGGAAGTGAGGCTGCTGGCATAGTACGCCCATTTAAAGTCACCATATTATAGTCTGGCCCAAAACCACGTACTGTTACTTTTGAGCCTTCACCATTACTACGGTCTATCGATACACCTGTAATACGTTGCAAAGATTCTGCTAGGTTAGTATCTGGGAATTTACCTATATCTTCTGATGAAATAGCATCAACAACACCTGAAGAGTAGCGCTTTAATTGGGTTGATTCTTTAATACTTCCTTTAAATCCTGTTACTTGAATGACTTCAATGTCATCGTTGTGTTCAGACTGCTCTGCATAGGCAGAAAAGCAGGTGCTAGCACCTAAAAGCAAAGATAAGCTAGAAGCTAACTTTGTTCTTTTGAAGTTATGGCTTGGCATCAGGTTTCCCTCATTTTTATCATTGTTATTCATGCTATTAGGGCATGGTATTGTTGTCGTAAATCATATGGAAGCGCTTCCATGTTTGATTTTTGTGGAAGCGCTTCCATAAAGAGGTTAGATTTAATTTTGTTTGCCGTCAACACAACAAGCGATAAAAATGAATGTTTTTTTGATAAGTTACTTGGTTCTTTTTTGGGAATGAACTATTTATGATGATAGATATCATAGTATCATCATAAAACCCTAAGATTAACTGGTTGTTTTTCTTCTTTTTTATGGGCTATGGGGTATAGTGGTTCGGTATGCTGGATTGTAGCTGAACCTTTATTTAGAGAAGAGTAATGTGGTTTTATATTTTTTTTATATGTGCGCTAGTTTTTAGTCTCCGAGTCTCCTCTGAACCTTATATTTTTTATAAAACACCATCAGAGGATGTTATTATTGAAGATGCTATTTTTAATGCTGTAATTAGATCACTCCCGAATTATTTAATAAAAACAGAAGAGGTTAGTTTAGCTAGAGCTATTTATGAAATAGATAAGGGTAATGGTACCTGTATTAGGAATCTAGTTAAAACACCTGAACGTTCTTCGAAATATCTTTTCTCAAAGCCAATGACATTTTTTTTTGGTGTACAAGCATATGTTTATCCAAAATCAAACATAAAAATAGACACTTTTAAATCTTTGGGAGAAGTACTTGAACATAATCCAAAGTGGGTCATCGGTATCGAAAAACAACGCTCTTATGGTGAAGATTTTGATAACGCGCTAAAAAAAATCAAGAAACGAAATATATACATTAAAGATGGTAGTGAAAGTGAAACTCAAATGTACGACATGTTTCGAGCGAGAAGGTTTGATATTTTGTTGGAATACCCATCAGTAGTAAGGTTCTTAAATAGAAACAAAAATATTCCAAAAGAGCACGAACCCTTACCGCTCTTGAAATCGGAATATTTAGGGATAATCACTGGTCATCTTGCATGTATTGATAGCGTTCACTCTCAAAACTTTTTAAAAGATTTCAATGAAAAGTTAAATCAGCTATTTAAACAAGGTGAGTTGCATAAATTGTATAGGTTATAACGAGCCACAACACTTTTTTAGTGTAACTTTTTATTTTTTATGAACATTTCGATGGCGGAACTTAAATTAGTCATGTATATTTCAAAAAACAGGATAATACATTAGAGGGCATCCATGGATTGCCAGAATTGAGTATTTTCTCGAAACTGCACATATAATGGGCTCTTTAGCTAGGTTTTCAAGTAAGTTGCACGGCCTTTACTCTATTGAAGAAATAGGCAATGAAGTGAGAGGGTTTCTAGAAGGAATTTCAATTAATGGATACTTTCGCCTGACTGTCGCTGACGAAAAATTTACTTCCTTCATTGGTGCAGGTTGTTCAATAGCTCTAAAAAATGAGCTGAAATCTGTTAACAATATAAAAGAAAAAATAATAAAAAAGAATCTTTTTATTTATTTTCAAGTTTATGGTGTCAATTTAATTATCTCTACCGAGTCTATGAGTAGTTTGACACAGGATGTTTTAATTGATGGCTTGGCTACATTTTCTGACATAATCTCATCTTATATTATTTCAGTAGAAGATTATAAGATTATTGAGAAAGAGAATGAAAAATCGATTTCAAAATATATGAATCAATTGGAAAGCTCGGTAGAGCTTCTTAATGAGTTGGGTGAAGAATTAAAAGAATCAGTTGTTAAATTACAAAACAATATAAATATTGAATTGATTGCTTCATTTACAACACTAGGTTTAGAAAACGATCAAGAAGAGTTTTTACTGTCATTGATTAAAAATGAATCAGAAAAGCTGCTTGAGCAAACAGTAATCAGTATATCTTCTAGAGAAGCAATGAAAAATGACTTGTTAGTGCAGCTTGAAATGATAAGTAAAAATAAAAATAAATCAATTAAGATGCCTGAATGTCGTTTTAATGAAGATGTTTTATTATTTTAAAGAAGCTATCATATTTAATAGTTTAAAGTAATAAAATATAATTCTATGTAAGATATACAGAATGCTCTAGTTTAAATACGGTTAGAGTTAGTAAACAAGCTGCCCAGAACCTTTAATTGTATTGCTATTAATTAAGCTTAAATTGGCTTAGTAATTGTTGAAGTCTACTTGATAGATCAGTTAACTGTGTACTTGCTAAATGTATTTGATCTGCTCCAAGAGTAGACTGATTACCTATATCATTTATGTTTACTATACTAATATTGATCTCTTCGGCAACAGCACTTTGTTGCTCTGCAGCAGCTATCTGTATGTTCATATCACTAATGTTTTTTACAGCGACAGTAATTTCTTTCAATACATTTCCTGCATATTTTGCATGGTCAACACTTTTTTTGCTGGATTCGCTGCTGTTCAGCATTGCTATAGATGACTCATGAGCTCGGGACTGTAAGCGTTCAATCATTATCTCAATTTTCTGGGTCGATTGTTGCGTTCGATGGGCCAATGTCCTAACTTCATCGGCTACGACAGCAAAACCTCTACCTTGCTCACCAGCTCTTGCTGCTTCTATTGCAGCATTTAATGCCAATAAATTTGTTTGCTCGGCAATCTCACGAATCACATCTACTACAGTTCCAATGTTTTCGCTATCTTTTTCAACTTCACTGACTACATCTACAGCCTTCTGAATTTCATTTGCGAGTTCTACGATGTTAGTGATAGTGTCATTTACAATAATTAGCCCTTTTTCAGCTTCGGTATCTGCATTTTTGGCAAAGTTAGATGCCTTAGTTGCACTTTGAGCTACTTCTAGAACTGTTGTGGTCATTTCATTCATTGCAGTTGCAACCAGCTCTGTCTCAGATTGTTGTTTTTTAACACCATCTCTGGCTTCTTGAGTTATGTAAGACATTTCCTCAGCCGAGGTAGATAAAGCCTCTGTAGATTCTGTAACTGAAATTAGGCTCTGTTGTACTTTTTTTGCAAACGCATTAAACCCTTTGGAGAGGGTAGCTAATTCATCTTTACCATCAATTGGTAGTCTTTGGGTCAAGTCTCCATCACCAAGCGCAATGTTTGTCATGGCAGCTGCTGCATCATTGATTGGTGTAGAAATGCTTGATGAAATTCTTTTCGCTATTACCACAGCTAATACAAAAGCGAGTATGCTTATCAACAGTATAGATTTTTTTGCATCGTAATAAAGGTTTAAGAAATCAGAGCGATTTTTTGCTATTTCAATTATGCCAACAGTATTTCCACTGAAATCTTTAATTTTCTTAGCAAAAATCGCATAGTCATTTCCGGAATTATTACGTATATAATGCATTTCGCCATTCACTATAACTTCATTATATTCTATATTTGATAGTAAGTTGTTTTTTAGAGTTGTTGCGAATGGCTTTAAATCACCTCTTTCATCAATAGTGGATAGACTAATGTCAACTTTGTACTTTTCTTTGAATTGGTCAAAAAAAGATTGCCCAAATGACATACCTGCTTCGACTGTTCCTAGGTGGTATTCATCATGAGATATAGGAGTAATGCCTCTAATACCTAAACCTGCGACACCTTGCTCAATACCTTGAACTGAATGTTTGGTCTTATTAACTTCAACAACAGTCTTTCGAAATGATGATAGATCGTCCCCATACTTTTCTGGTTTATGGGCCCGATAGAAGGATGTAGCAGCTGGCGTATGAAACTGAACTTGCTGAACGTCAAATCTATTCTTTAATTCTTTATAAATCGGATCAACAGTTTGCATTATGGCTTCCCGGTTAGAGTCACGCATTGCATTTTGAATTTCCTTAATACTTGCTAGGGTTGTTGCTATGGTGTAAGCCGTACGTCCTTCAGAAGAAATTTCTGCTAGAGCGCTTTTATATAAATTTTCTAATTCTCTGTGTTCAGAAACTTGGATTAGCTCACTAATTTTAGTAAGTGCTATTGGTAAAACTAGCGATGCGAACGCTAAAATAACTAAAATTGAACCAATATTGTTTTTTAAATTAACAAAATAAAACTAAAGTATAAAATGTACCAAATAAGTTTGATTGCTTTGAGGAGTTGCTACCTTATTTTGTAATAGAGTTTATCTTGATTTTTATCTGTAAATCCTTGATTGTATTTTATTTTTTAAAATGACTTAGACTAAACTTTCTACTCTTTCATAGAAAGTTATTTATAACTTCAGTTAAATCATTTACCTTTATTGGTTTCGCTAAGAAGCTATTCATACCTGCACAGAAACAGTTCTCTTGATCTTTAATCGAAGAGCTTGAGGTTGTCGCAATGATAGGTATGTCAGAATATGTTTTTAACTCCCTGATCGCTTTAGTCGCTTCAAGCCCATTTAATACCGGCATTTTTATATCCATAAGTATTAAGTCAAATTGTTTACATTTACATTGTTCTAGGGCTTCTAAACCATTATTTACTAAAATAATATCCTTTATTTTTAACACCTTCAGCATAGCTGTTAATGAAAGAACTGATTCTTCGTCATCTTCTGCAATCAAAACGTGTATTTCTTGCGGAGCAATACTCAAGGTATCATCTTGTTTGAATTTTACCAAAATGCGTTCACTATGAATAACAAGCTATTTATAAATAACATTAGCACTAAAATTAGCCTTTTCAATAAATGATTTAAAACAATGAGTGAGTTATACAGTTAAGTGTGTAAATGTAGGCCTTAACCTTATTAGAGATTTGAGTTTTGGAATAAGTGCAGACTTGATTATTCTGAGACTGATTGACTTTCCATAAGCCCTAATATTTCAATTTTTATCGTGAGTAATGTATGCAATGTATAGGAGTGTCCACTGTACTTGTGATTCCTTATACGATCTGTTTTTGTAGTCGTAGCATGTGCTGGAACAGCTTTATAATTGTATACCAAAACAAAAATTGAAAGCTTTCGTGGATATACTAACAACAAATCAATATGCTCTTGTTCGCAATCCACCTCTATCTATCACACTCAAGTATTTGAAAATACTGCTCTAAAAGCTTATTTCACGGCTTTAGTGTCTTTCCAGTGAACAACTTTTGTTTGTATTTTGTCGTAAAAAGTCACTTATCAAATTTAGTGGTTAGATCATTGATAAGCTATGCTAGTGAATCTAAATTTAAAACTTCGTATGATTTTTAGCATATTAACCTAAGACGTAAAATTAGAGTTGATCAATGACGTAGATTTTATCGTATTATATGCTGCGTAAAAAAATTATGTTTTGAGGAGACCAATTAATTGATGGAAAAATTAACTTTTTCTGAATTGAACGTTGTAATTCTAAGTTCTGTTTTAAACAGCGAATGTCGATTGGTGCGAGTTGTAAATAAACTTAATTTTAGGAGTATCTCAATTGTTGATAGCATAATGGAATTAATAATCCATTGTGAAGTCTGTGATTTTGATATTGTTTTGATAGAAAGTGGCGGAGAACTTAGTGACTTTATCCAGGGAGTAAAATCAATAAAAAGTTTTAAAGGTTATAAATCCAAGCCAATCATTGTTTATGGAAGTAATGTAGGGGAGGGTGGGCTTTTAGATATGGATAAGTTTGCTTATCTACTTAAACCAGTTAGAAGTAATGTTTTAGTAAAGGCTATCCATGAAATGATAACTGATCGAAAAGATTTATATTGAGAAATTAATTGATATTATTACCTTTTTCCTGAAAGGCAATTATTACGACTGTAGGTAAAGAGAGCGCAAAGCTAAACAGTAGGATAAAAAACCAATATTCGCCTTTGCTACTGAATAAAGTGCCAACAGAATCCCAAGCATAATATTGGAGAAAAAATGAAGGCAGGCAAACGATAGCTACTATTGAGAGAATAGCTATTGAACATGTTTTGAAAAGTCTATTTAAATGAGGCATGTTATATCTACAAGTTATAGCTTAATACCTTTGTTCTATCTTCTTTTATATGGGGTTTACAAAAACCCAATGAAGGGCTACTGTTACTGAGTTGAGCATCATTGGTTGAAAGTACTTCATTAATATGCATCCCAATAGCTCTCTCGGATTTATACCCCGTCATCTTCTCAGCAGTTTCATTCATTAATTTAAGAATCCCTTTATTGTCTGTTTCAAAAACAGCGTTACATAGAGAGCTTAATACTTTGCCAAGCTTTTCTGTGTCTTTAATTATAGTTTTTTCTGCATCTTTGAGATCAGTAATATCTGTCAAAAGTAATAAAAAACTCTGAACAATATGCGAAGACTTTGCAGTTTTAATATGGATCTTGAAGAATTTTGCTTCTTCATTTTCATCAAAGATTTTAACTTCAAAATCTGACTCGTCAACTCTTTCATTTACAACTCGAATAACTTCAAGGTAGAGCTCTGTTGGAAATGTATCTTCTATATAGCGACCTACAGATTCATGAGGGCTGATAGTGAAAAACTCGCTTTTATAGTTATTACTGTACAAATTGATAAAGTCACTTGTCCAATATGTAATATGTATCGGTATCTGTGATACTAAGGACTGAATATCATTTTCAGCATTGATTAGTTGCTTCTGTTGATGTTTTAACTTTAACTGATTTTTTACTCTCAGTTTGCAAATGTTAAGATCCAAAGGCTTTTGAATAAAATCAGCTCCACCGATTTCAAATGCTTTTGACTCAAATAATTCTTTTGGGTGAGATGTGATGAAAATGATAGCAGCACTTCTAGTTTCAGGTAAGCACTTGAGAGTGTTACAAACCGCAAATCCATCAATGCCTGGTAGTTCAATATCCAATAATATGACATCTGGCCTGTAATTAATTGCTTTTTTAATTGCATCTTCACCAGCTAAGCTAGTGGTTATATCTGCAAAGGCTGAAAGCGCATCAGATAAAACAATCAGGCTTGTTGGATCGTCATCGACAATTAATACTCTTGGGCGAATTGTAACTTTTTCAATAAAAAGCACATCAAATATCTCAATCTACCTAAAAATATTATTCTAGTATCAAAAATTTTTTTTTCAAAGTTAGTTTTAATATTTGATTTAAAAAATCAGGAAGTGAATATTGTTTGAGTAGAGATCCATATCGTTGGAGAGGCTGGGAATCAAGTTTTGTAATTAGAATCATGGTCATAAGTGAAACTACAACCAGATTTTATTTAATTAAGTGTTTGTTAAATGGCATAATTTCTATCTCCGAGATGCAGTGCATGTTAGTAGGTTGTTGTGCTTCAAGATCCGTTTTTAATAAGCTTTGTAGGGAAAAGAGAGTTAAAACTCAGAATCGGTAAGGGGGAATTTAATAACCTTAAATAATGCTAAATTAGATACCCATATTAATTTTTATGATTCAATTTAAAATAACGATGGATAATTGGATCTAAATTGTCTATAACTATTGAAATAGAGTAAATACTCATTGTTTGGTTTTGCGCGTAATTCAATGATTTTTGAAGTAAATAACGTGTGGAACTTTTACTGCGTTATGCTAAAAATGAACTTCAGGAGAGAACATGGATACAATAATGAACTGGATCAACGAGAATTCAGGTTTAATCATACATTACGCCGTTCAGGCGGTTCTAGCGCTAATCATTTTCTTTATCGGTAGTCGCATCGCGAAGTTCTGCGAAGGGATGACTGAAAAAGCATTTGATAAAAAGAAAGTCGATAAAGCTGTAGGTTCATTTGTTGCTAGTATTGTCTATGCAATTGTATTTGCTGCAACAATCTTAATGGCACTATCT
>Ga0070725_10000575_pt1 | contig 24325 bp, 16 predicted proteins | sample tdDd002_FD_69781 | JGI IMG/M metagenome (GOLD analysis project Ga0070725, IMG submission 69781) | Marine sediment microbial communities from the Atlantic coast under amendment with organic carbon and nitrate - tdDd00.2 | ecosystem: Environmental > Aquatic > Marine > Coastal > Sediment | place... | reverse complement strand
TTGATCTTGCTCAAGCTGTCTTAACTGTTGAACTAACATTTTTTTCGTGATATTTGGAATGGTTCGTAAGAGCTCGTTGAATCTTATTGGACGATCACGCAAATGCCACAAAATGGTAGCTTTCCATTTTCCACTCAATACATTGAGTGCAAGATGCACATAATCTTGACAGTATTCATCCATAGGAACCTCCTTCTTGAATTATTCAAAATCATTCATATAGTTAAACTTGTTCTATGTAATAAAAAGATACTAGGTAACCAAAAGGATACTAGGTGACCTAAAGGTATCTAGGTTACAATAAAGTGCGTAGTTGCTTTGAGTGACCATCATGGTATCGTATTAATAGACCGAAGTCAATGGTAGTGTAAAAACTATGAAATATGGAGGATAAAAATATGATGTAGTCATTCTGGGGAGCGGTCCAGCAGGTATAGAAGTGAGTAATATGCTTTCAAAAACCGATAAGAAGATTTGTTTGATTGAAAAAAATTCAGCGTCCTTTGGTGGTGTTTGTGTCAACAAAGGCTGTATGCCAACAAAGCATCTTGTAAAGGCTGCTGAGGTCGTTGAACTAGGGAAAAAAGCCCATGAGTTTGGAGTGGAAATTCCATCAGTAACGCCTAAGATGAGTCAAATACATAATTTGAAAGAAACGTTGGTGAATATGCTTGGAGGTATGCACCAGAAGCACACGCAGGCAGAAATTATATTTGGACATGGGCGGTTTGTGAGCAATGATGAAGTGGAAGTGATAAAAGAAGATGGATCCTCCGAACGTATTTCAGCAGATCAGTTTGTCATCGCTACAGGCTCGCGACCGAAAAGAATCCCTGGTCTGGAGATCGATGGGGAGTATGTTTGCACAAGTGATGAACTACTGAACAACAATATTATTCCAGAGAACATGCTTGTCTTAGGCGGCGGTGTGATTGGGTTGGAGTTTGCGTCAATCTACAAAAGTTACGGTTCGGATGTCACGGTTGTGGAAGCTGCACCTAGAGTTATGCCGAATGAAGATGTTGATACCAGTCTAATGGTTCAAGATCTTCTTCAAAAACGAGGAATCAATATTATGCCCGCTACTAGTGTTAATAATACAGAAGTAAAGGATGGAAAAGTGATCTGTTCATTCAGCGGTGAAGACCTTGATTCAAGTACGTTTGATAAAGTCCTTGTCGGTGTTGGAAGACAACCGAACACAGATGATCTAGGACTTGAGAATACAGATGTTCGAGTTGAAAATGGTTTTATTCAGGTCGATGACTATTTGCAGACAGATGTACCGCATATCTATGCCGCAGGTGACGTGATTCCAACGCTCATGCTTGCACATACGGCAGCTTATGAAAGTATGGTCATCACGGAAAATATGATGAAACCGAAAAGTATGCCGTATAATAACAAAGTTGCTCCAAGAGTTGTATATACACAACCTGAAATTGCAGCAGTCGGTTTGACTGAAGTGGAAGCTAGAGAGATACATGGTCAAATAAAGGTCATCAACTTCCCAATGAGCATGAATGGCAAAACAATCATTGAGCACATGACTGAAGGACGTATCAAGTTGATTTACAAAGCAGATGATAAAGTTCTTGTAGGCGCAAGTATTATTGGAAAGAGCGCAACAGAGCTCATCCATGAATTGACACTTGCAGTGACACATAAATTAACGATAGATGATTTGAAAAATACAGTCCATGCACACCCTACTGTTGCAGAAGGCATCTGGTTTGCTGCAATGAAAGGACAATCATTTAACTCAACGCAAGAGTTTATGGCGAGTATGGCTGGTAAACTTATTTAAGGCTGTATTTCCTTTAAAAAGATATTTGGATTTATATGTGGCACCCTTAACAAAAGAGACACTCGAATTCGATTTTATGGAATTCGTGTGTCTCTTTATTTGATTTATGTTATGGTTTATCCATTACTCGATAAACACCCAAAGAAAGCAGTATTCATCTTGATAAGAATAAATCTGCTGAAGCGATCACTTTTATTACACATCGACGGATTTCTTAGCTTTAAGTCTCTTAAGTAATTTCTTTTTCATTTGAATTTTTCTATTCTAGTTCTCAATTTGCGAAACATTCTCAAATTGAGAAGTGAAATAGACAGAAAAGTAAGAAAATATTCTCAATATAAGAAGTTGTCAATTTTATAACAATCTAATAGTCTAAACCCCTTGGAATACCAATGTTCTTGAGCCGCTATGTTTTGGCATGCAAATTGCAAACTAGTAGTATGACGTCAAAAGAATATTGCTAGTACCAGATAAGGGGGGACGTAATAGACTCACAAGATTCGTACTATACATCTAAAGAGTATAGTTAATATTTATAGGGGGGAAGAAAAATGGCTGAACAAGTAAAAATAAATGATAAGAAATTAGATACAGATCCAAAGAAAAAGGGATTCAAAATGCCAAGTACGGCAGTATTACTCATGATGATGATTTTCGTTGTTACCTTGTGTACGTATGTTGTTCCGGCAGGTGAATTTACAAGAGGTGTGGATGAGGTTACTGGCAGAACGATTGTTGTCGCGGGGACTTACTCTCAAGTGGCACAATCACCAGTGGGGCTTCAGGCAATGTTGTCTTCAATATTTAGAGGACTTACAAGCGCATCAGATATTATTGCATTTATCTTTGTAGTTGGAGGGGCTTTTGGTCTTGTTTCTGATAGTGGTGCTATAAATGCTGGACTTGGAAGACTTATAAGAAAATTCTCAGGTAAAGAAAACATTCTTATCGCAATTATTATGACAGCATTTGCAATTTGTGGAGCTACCTTTGGTATGGCTGAAGAGACGCTGCCTTTTGTGGCAATTCTAGTAACGGCATCCTTAGCTCTAGGCTTTGACGCTGTAGTAGGGGTTGCGATGGTGGTTGTCGGTGTATATTGTGGTTACTCCGCAGGACCTCTGAATCCATTCAATACAGGTATTGCACAGGGTATCGCAGAACTGCCTTTGTTCTCAGGCCTTGGTCTAAGACTGGTTCTTATGTCTGGCGGACTTATCATTGCTATTCACCATACGATTTCATATGCAAAGAAAGTTAAAGCAAATGGAGTAGATCGACTTGATGAATCTGTAATGATTGGCTTAAAGAAAAAGCAAGAAGAACTAGATATAGAAATGACAACTAAACATAAAATAATTCTTTCCGTTTTATTCTCAACTATTATAGTTCTTATTTACGGTGTACTTAAATTTGGCTGGTACTTTGCTGAAATTTCAGCACTTTTCATGGGAATGGGATTAATTGTGGGCATGATTGCTTATAACGGAGATTTTGAAAAAATCACTGGATCTTTCTTAAAAGGTGCAGGAGAAATGACAAGTGCTGCAATCTTTGTTGGCCTGTCTAGAGCAATACTTGTTGTAACAGAAGATGGCAAGATTATGGACACGATTGTAAATGCATTGTCTATTCCATTAAGCAGCCTGAGCAGTACTTTTGCAGCATGGGGAATGTATTTTGCTCAAGGTTTGATAAATTTCATAATACCATCTTCAACAGGGCAGGCTGTTGTTGTAATGCCAATCATGTCATCTCTCAGTGACTTAACGGGAGTGACAAGACAAGTCGCAGTGCTTGCATTTGAGGCAGGAGACGGATATTGGAACATGATAACGCCAACACACCCTGTTGTAATGGCTGCTATTGGACTTGCAGGCGTTTCATTCTCAAAATGGTTTAAATATGCATCTGGACTTGTTTTCAAATGGACAGCTTGGATTTTAGTAATACTAGCTGTGGGAGTCAAAATCGGATGGGGACCATTCTAATTCAAAATTACTAGAAATCATATAAAACTCGACAAAATTAGACAGTATGAAAGGGTGATCTTATGACAAATCGCACTTATGCAATTATAGGAGCTGGGAACGGCGGACAGGCAATAGCTGCATTTATTTCAAGTCTTGGAAATACAGTAAAGATATATGATCCATTCGAAAAGAGTTTAGAAGCCATCACTAAAAACGGCGGAATTCAACTTGAAGGTATATATGATTCATTTAATAAAATCGAATTAGCATCAACGAATATTGAAGCCGTTTTAAAAGACGCTGAAATTGTAATGGTTGTTAATCCGTCAACTTATCATAAAACAATTGCTGAAAAATGTGCACCATATTTAACAGAAAATCAAATTGTATTTTTACACCCAGGCGGAACCTTTGGTGCGTTTGCATTTAAAAAAGCTTTGGAAGATGGTGGGTGTCACTATGATATTTCTGTGGCTGAAAGTAATACGTTAATATATGCTTGTCGGTTGGTAGAGTCGGGTCTTGCCCATGTCAACGGTAAGAAAGATAGAATATTGGTGGCAACATTACCCGCTAAAGATAATGACAGGGTTTGCTCAATATTAAGGGAAGTTTATGAAGAGATTACTCCATCTAAAAATGTTTTGGTAACAAGTTTTGACAATACCAATCCAATATTTCACCCCGCTCCAACGTTACTAAGTACTTCGTGGGTGGAATCCGAGAAAGATTTTTTATATTACTATGAAGGCATTAGTGACTCTATTGGGAATTTCATAATAGAAATGGACAAAGAAAGAATAAATGTTGGACTAGCCCTTGGTCTTGAATATGGGACGGATATTATTGATGCATTTGAGCAGTATGTCGTTGAATATAACTCTACTGGGGAAACCATCACAGACGTGGTAAGAAAAGTGAGTGCCTACGATGGTATAAATGGACCAACGTCTCTTAAAACAAGATATCTATACGAAGATATACCAATGGGACTTGTAGCGATATCTTCACTTGCTAAACAACTAAATATCAAAACTGAACGTATTGATCTAATCATAAGTTTGGGAGAAAAAATGCTTAATGAAGACTTTAGAATAGATTCAAGAAATGCTAAAAATCTTGGTCTTGAAGGTATGACAAGCGAGCAAATAATGAATTTTGCGATAACCGGAGAAAAGTGTTAATATTATTTATGAAAAGGCTGAAAATTTAGATTTTCAGCCTTTTTTTTGTATTCTATGTGATTAGTCTCAAGGGGTGATATGGTTGACAACTCTAACAGAAATAGAAGAATATGTTCAAAAGACTACGAATATAATTGCATCTGTGCTTGATATGCAAGTGATTATTTGTGATTCCAATAGGCTCCTTTTAGGAGACAGTAATCCGAATTGGAGTCCATATAGTAAAATCATCAATGAAACATCAATACTCTCTGTTGTTATGGAAACCGGTGAAAAAATCACTTTAGATGACATAGATAAGCACTATGGATGTAGGCATTGCGAGGGTAGAGATGACTGTGAAGTTGAGTCAATTGTTGGTGTTCCGATTAAATATAAGGGCAATGTTATCGGAGCGATAGGAATTCTTGCAGACAGCGACAAAGCAAAGACAGATTTACTGAGTAAAAATGAGTACTACTATGATTTTGTAAACAAAATGTGTGAACTTTTAATTAGTAAACTGATGGAAAAAGAGAAGAACCTTGAACTAATGACCCTGAGAGAACGTCTTTTATCAATTGTAGACTCAATTGACGGAGGTCTTATTGCACTGGATGAAAAAGGGGAAAAGATACATTACAATTCAAATGTATTTAAATTTGTTGATAGGACTAATTTTGAAGAGGCTTCAATATATGAGTTGATACCAAAAGCATACATTAAAGATCTCATAGAATTCGGTCAAAGTTTTAAGAATCGTGAAGCGGTTTTCAAGAAAAATGGGAAGTCGACTTATGCGCTTATTTCAGGTAAAAAAATAGAAATAGAGAATAAAAGCTTAGGATATACCATTGTATTTAAAAAACTTACTGACGTTTATGATGAGGTCAACAACTTATCAAATAATAACGATTTTATTGTTAGTTTTAAGCAGATGATAGGAAGTAGCAGTGAGATAAATGCGGTTAAGGAAAAAGCGCTGACAATATCTAAAAGTAATTCTACGGTACTCATCCACGGAGAAAGTGGTACGGGCAAGGAAATATTAGCGAGAGCGATTCATTCTAATAGCAAATCAAAAGACAAACCGTTTATTGCGATAAATTGCGCAGCTATTCCTGATGACCTTTTAGAAAGTGAATTTTTCGGATACGAGGAAGGTGCTTTTACAGGAGCAAAAAAAGGCGGGAAAATAGGAAAGTTCCAACTGGCAGAAAACGGTACGATTTTTTTGGATGAAATTGGTGAGATGCCACTACATCTACAAAGTAAACTGCTAAGAGTACTTCAGGAAAGATCCATTGAAAGACTTGGTGGCAGTGAATGTATTCCTATTAATGTAAGGGTCATTGCTGCTACGAATAAAAACTTAGAAGAATTAATTGTCACAAATGAATTTAGAGAAGATTTATTCTATCGTTTAAATGTAATACCTATAGTAATTCCACCACTTAGAGATAGACAGGAAGATGTTCCGCTACTCTTAGAATATTTTTTGAAAATGTATAATAAATTTTTAGAAAAATCAATAAAAGGATTCACAGAGAATGCTATTGGAGTTCTTATGAATTATGCCTGGAAAGGTAATGTTCGTGAACTTCAAAATTTTGTAGAGTATACTGCGAATATGGCAAAAGGAGATTATATAACTCTAAATGACATTTCTCAAAGAATAAAACAATGCGCAAGTATGGAAAATCAAATACTTGAAACTCATGATGAGTCAAAACAAGAGTCGAAAAGACAAATTAATTTTAGGCCGATAGATGAAATTATAAATGAGAATATTAGAAATGCTGTTGAGTATTACGGTGAAAACTTAGAAGGCAAGACTATGGCTGCCAAAGTTCTTGGGATAAGTCGTGCTACTTTATACAGAAAAATGAAGGAAGAAAATGATAACAAAAGAATTGAAAAATAAAATTAAAAGTGCTTCCTTTTACAATCGGATTATCGGAAATCGATCCTTATCATAAATATAAGAAGTTCACCTCCATAAGACACAAAAATGAATCTCCAAAAACATAAACCGGTGCAGCCTCCAAGGGAATTGAATATAATTCTGGAGGCTTACACCGGTTTTTTATACTCTTAATATTATAACAATCCCAAATGAGCTAATTTCTCATCTGTAGGGATTCCTGTATCCTTGTCCCAACCCATAGACTCGTAGTACTCATTAAGGATTACCTCTTCATTTACAACTTGTCCGAGGCCAACACCATCTAATGCAGGTTCTGTCTTGAGTCTCGAAGGCAGAGTGTCGTCTTTTTTTCCAAAACCTTCTCTAACATTAAACATTCTTTCAAGGTTAACAACTCGCTCAGAGCATTTTAGCATTTCGTCGAGAGTCATGTTTTCACCTGTTACTGAATTATAAAGACCTGTCCAAGTGTTACCTTTAACAGCTAGGGTTATGCTCGCAAATAAACAAGTACCAAGAAGGTTCGTAAGCATGCTAATTTCTTTAACTGGCTTAACCCAATGTTTATCAGCGTCCTCTGTCGGACTCTTTTTATCGTGGATTCCTAGTTCAGGTTCTATATAACCAAGGGCATCAATTGTAGATGCGTAAGGTCTTAAGTGGTCAGCACCACGTTCGCTTCCAATGTGTGATAGTACTTCACCTTTACTAGCTCTAACACCACATGAAGCCATTTCCATGCCTTTTACATGGAATGCATACTTATGGGCATCTCCACCAACAATATCTGCAGCTCTCATTACACCATCAGCTAGGACGTTTCCGAATCCTTCTCTGAGGGCAATTTTTTCTACCATTTTAATCATGGCCTCACCATTGCCAAATTCCAGTTCGAGTCCATCGGTTGTTTCTTTGTTAATAAGACCTTTTTCATACCATTCCATAGCAGTTGAAATGACTTGGCCAGCAGAAATTATATCTAGGCCATATCTATTGCATAAGTAGTAAGCCATTGTAATTGCATTAAGATCATCAACACCAGTTTTTGAACCAAATGCTCCGATTCCTTCAAATTCAGGACCGTGACCTTTTTGACCACTATATTTTCCTGAGATGATTTCTGTATTTCTACCACATGCTATTGGACATGCATGACAAGAGGAGGCCTTAACTTTTAACGTTTTATGATATGCTTCATGACCTAAAGTGTCCATACCAGAAGCAAAAGTAGTCTCTTGCCAGTTTCTAGTAGGTAAACAACCTATTGAGTTGATAGCCGTAGTAAAGGCGGGGGTTCCATAAACATGTAGAAGACTATTTACGAAAGGTTCATCCTTCAGTTCTTGTCTTGCTTTTTTACTGAATACATTAAAATTATCCATATTTGAAATTTCAGTTCTTGAACCAGACCCTTTGCATACCAAAGCTTTTAAATTTTTACTGCCCATGACAGCACCGGCGCCACCGCGACCAGCTGCTCTATGGTTATCAATCATAATTGAAGCATACTTAACAAGATTTTCACCAGCAGGACCAATCTCTGCAATTCGAACATTGTCATCACCAAGTTCTTCTCTAATTCTATCCTCAGTTTGTTCAACGTCCAATCCCCAAATATCGGAAGCTTTTTTGAATTCTACATTTGAATCGTGAATGTATGTATAGACTGGCGTATCCGATTTGCCGACAAAGATAATGACATCATATCCTGTTTTTTTAAGTACAGGAGCTAGTTGACCACCAACATTTGACGCACCGATCGTACCTGTAAGAGGAGATTTGAATCCGACACAAGTTCTTCCGGAACATGGTGCAAGTGTTCCGTTCATTGGCCCACTCGCAAAAATTAGTAAGTTTTCTGGACTTAGAGGATCGAGTTTTGGTGCTAAATGATCATAAAGCAGTTTTGCAACAAAACCTTCACCACCAATAAATTTTGTGTACCAATCACTTGGGATGGTTTCTTCACGTGATGTTTTTGCAGATAGATCTACCCATAGCATTTTACCGTTGTAACCTTTCATAAGTACCTCCTTCTCTTAACTAAAAAAAGTCCATAATTATAACAACAATCAAGTTGAAATATTTATGAACTCCTTTGCGCACTGGCAGGCATAAAAATTGCTTTCTATACCCATCGTTCCGAGCAAGCCCCTTAGGCTTAATGGAATCGGAGAGAAATATGTAATTTTATGTAGGGATGAGTTATGCAGTTATCTCTCTTACATCTTCATTCTAAAGTCTGGGGTTACAAGAGAGTCAACACTTTTCTACAGGTATTTGTAATTTGATGAACATATTTCGTTCGCCTTGTTCAAAAATAGGCAACTCTACAACAACTTCGCAAATGTAATCTCCAATAATTTTATAGTTATTATTCTCTATGTATTTAAAAAGCTTGTTAGCATAATCGATTTCAGTCGCAAAACTTGGACAGTATATACATAAAAAATCATTTTCGGGAAGGTAGTCAATTCCCGTATCATGTTCAAAATTATCATCGATAAATAAAAATAGTTCTGTTGATATCATTTTACTCTCGTCTAATATTTCTTTTCTTAAGATCGTACCAACATTACAAAAGTAGATCATAGGCAAGTGTTGAATAATAACTTGTTCTTTAAGTTCTCTTAGGATGAATTCATAACCTGCTAAATTGTGTTCGTAGATGTTTTTGCCACCATCATAACTAAAAATTTTCCTTTGACCAATATGTTGAAGTTCGATGTGGCCAATCTTTGGAATTTCATCGTATCTATTATAGTTATCAATACACACTTCGATTGCACTTTTCATTTGAGTAAGTTCTTTGATTTTTTTCTCAGTGCTTAACTTCTGTTCGTTAAGCATCTGTTTAATGATTTCAATATCTTCCTTATCAAATTGCTCTTTGATTGTTTCGAGCGGCATACCCAGGGCTTTCATATACAAAATCATATCCAGAACTGCACTTTGCTTTATATTGTAATATCTATAACCACTGGTTTCATCTATGAAAGCAGGTCTTAATAAACCGATTTTATCGTAATGTCTGAGCGTTTCTACGGTGACATTGTTGAGTTTTGCCATTTTACCGATAGATAGTTTTTCCATTCATATCCCCCCTGTTTGTTCTGCATCCATAAAAACGCACACGTCTACAACAACATTATTATACGATTTTTTATGAGAAGCGTATATCTATAGATGCTTGATTCAAAGATGAATCGTCGCCGATATAGAAATGAATCAAGCCGAAATGCAGTGATTTTAGCAACTGCTGATAACGACGCATGGAAATCTGGAAAAACGATACAGAGATGTATCGGTTTTTTATACGAATAAAGTAGGAGGAAAAGAGTGTTTCGAAATCTGAATTGGCAAAATGTGCTTCCTGCAAGGGTTGTAAAAATAAATGACATAAAGTCCAGAGTTGGCTTATGTCTTGCAATATATAAGAGTGATTAAGTATTCTGTTTTTTAAGTTAAAATATAAGTCTAAAGGAGACGTCATATGGAGAAGAGAAAATATATTGATAGTGAAATTATCAATGGCGTGGAGCGAATAAGTCGGCGCCAGTTAATGGTGTTTTTTACAATGACCACAATGTACACTTTTTATTTTGTAGCAAATAATAATCTAGGTCCGGCAATTAAATCTCTACAAGACGAGTTGCAGATATCCAGTTCGAAAGTTGGGATATTATTTACCACATTCACACTGTTATTTGCAATAGGCCAATTTACATCTGGCTATATAGCAGATAGTTATGGTCCTAAAAGAGTCATGATGATTGGTGCTATTGGGGGGGCTTTTTCAAATATTTGCTTTGGTTCATCTAACTCCCTGACAACATTGTGTATATTTTGGGGAATGAATGCATTGTTCTTATCAATGGGTTGGTCATCGGGTTGCAGAATATTATACTCTTGGATACCTCAAAAACAATGGGGGTTGTTTATGGGAATATACAATGCTTTTTCATTTCTTGGGGGCGTTATTGCATATCCTTTAGCAACTTGGGCAATATTAAGATGGGGTTGGAGGGCTGCGTTTTTTGCTTCACCGCTATGCCTTATAACATGGGCCATAATATTTCATTTTGTAGTAACAGATAAGCCCAGACAGGTGGAGGGCCCGTTGGAAATTGATCAAAATATGAATTCAGAGGATAAGCCTCAACTCTGTATGGATGACTACCGAGAAGTTTTACGTAATAAAGCAATAATTCTTGTGAGTATTTCAGCAGTATGCAGCCAGTTCGTACGATGGGGGCTTGTGAATTGGGGGATTAAAATTCTAATTGAACCATTATCAAATGGAGGATTTGGTTTAACACTTGTGTATGCCACGATGTTAGCATCGTTAATGCATTGGGGTGGTGCTTTGTCTTCAATTGTACTTGGTCAGATTTCAGACAGTTGGTTTAAAGGTGAAAGATGGCAATCTGTTGCAATTGGCTTTGTTTTAGGTTTTCTAGGTCTCATTCTATTTTATATGGCAGGGATGATGACTATAAGTCAATCACTTACTGTAATCGTATTGGGCCTGATCTTTTTCATCTCTGGTGGTTGCATCCAAGGTCTTCAAGCTCCGCTGTTCAATATGCCACAGTCGATTTTAGGAGAAAGATTAAGCGGCACAGGTACAGGCATAATTAACGGTTGGTCTTATATTGGAGCATCATTGTCTGGAATATCACTCGGTTGGATATTTGATTCTTTTGGGTTTGGTGCAGGCGTGCTATTGATGGCTCTAATTTCATGCTTTGGCGGAATCGTAATCAGTTTTGTCAAAAAATGAAAATTAGGCGTTGTATTTAATCCAATGGTCTACAGTATAAAATCTTCCGAATAGACCTTTCTTACGGGAATCTGAATCTCGGAAATATATTCAGATTCGAACTCAGAAGAGTCGTAGTCAATGATATTTTTTTCGATAGAATCACCAACAATATCATAACCATGTTTACTTATCCAAGTTACGAGTGTTTCATAATGTTTTATCATATCTGAATAGGGACCCAAAACAGTCATGCAGACATAATCATTTTGGGGTAAAATTTTAAGTTGCTGATGAGGATCATCTTCATTGGGTTTTATTTCGATAAAGTATCTGAAGCGATTAAAAACGCCTTTGTCCATATCTGATTTTGATAAGGAAGTATAGACTTGTCCTTCAACGAGCCAAGAACTAATTTTTAAGTAATTTTCATTCCTCTTGAATGCTTGTTTGATTTCGTACTCGCCTTTGAGTTCATTCACATCTAAGAAAACACCATATCGTTTTGAATGGGTTGTGACAGAGACCTGATTCAGCTTGGTTTCTATATTTTCAAGGAGCTCTAGTTTAGAGTTGATTTTATGCTTGAGATTCATTAATTGGTGAATACGTATGTCAATTTCTCCACTTTTCTTATTTAACATACCTATAAGGCGCGCAGTATTTTTATTCTTCATATAGTCTTTAATTTCACCAAGAGAAATACCAAGATTCTTTAAAAATAGTATCCGACTTAATCTGAACATGTTTCTAATATCATAATAACGGTAATTGTTCCTTTTATCATGCTCAGGATTCAAAAGACCCATTTTATCATAATGTCTTAGTGTATCAGAACTTATATTAAATAGTCTTGCGAGTTCACCGATGAGAAATTTATTTTTCATAATGTGCGACACCAACTTTCTTGAAAAAATGAAATTTATTTGTATTTTAACATAAATATATATATACGAGTCCGATTAGAAAAAAATTGAAAATAAGTATTGACCTTGGAGTGAGTCCAAGGTTTATATTTAACTTATTATTAAGGATGGATCAAATTATATTTATAAAAGGGGTGTTGTTGTGTTAACTGTGAAAAACAAGTATTTGGTATTGGTAGGTGCGCTTCTGGCACAAGTAACGATTGCTGGGCTCTATGCGTGGAGTATTTTCGGAACAGCATTACAAACAGAAAATGGTTGGAGCAGTGACGAAACATTTTTCCCATATGCACTGGCTCAATTTGTGTTCGCATTTAGTACGCTGCTTTCGGGTAGAATTGTTGATAAACATGGGCCAAGGCCTGCACTCGCTATTGGTGGACTTTTATATGGTGGTGGATTAATCCTGTCATCTTTTGTGAATACACCAAGCATGCTGTATTTAACGTATGGTGTGATTACAGGCGCTGGCGTTGGATTTGTTTATGTATGTCCGCTTTCCACGCTAATTAAGTGGTTCCCTAAATATAGGGGCATGATTACAGGTTTATCTGTAGGTGTGTTTGGCGGAGGCAGTATTATATTTAAAGAGGTTCTTTCAACTTGGTTGCTGACGAATACTGTTTCTGAAGTATTCCTGAAGCTGGGATTAATTTCTCTGGTATTGATTTTAGCAGGTGCTGTATTAACAAATAATCCTGTTGGATATGTTAAAACAGCAGCTAAAAAAGGTGAAAATGATTTTACCACTGGGGAAATGGTGAAGACAACAAAATTCAAAATCACTTGGGTCATGTACTGGTTAGCCGTTATTCCGGGTCTATTGGTACTTGGTGCTGCAAAAAATATCGGTATAGAAGTAGCGGGTCTTGAAGCATCGGTTGCGGGTGGTATTATATCTATTCTTGCACTGGCAAATGCGGGTAGTCGACTGGTTTCTGGTACATTATCAGATAAAGTTGGAACATTAAATATGCTGAAGGTTGTATTTGTAATTACAATTATTTCATTGTTATCTCTTAGTTTCATAACTGGAAATACTATTGTATTTTACCTGGGAGCTGCTGGTGTTGCAGTGGGGTATGGTGGATTCCTGGCATTATTCCCAACGTTTACAAACCAAGAGTTTGGCTCATTCAGATATGCTTCTAACTATGGTGTAATTTATCAAGCGTATGGACTTGCAGCCCTAACGGGAATTTTTATTAAACGTATGGCAGGATCTTTCACAACAACATTTATAATCTCTGCAATTGCTGCTGCGATTGGACTGGGACTTTCGTTTACAATAAAAGAGCGTGTGGTTGAAAGTATAAGTATTAAAAAAGCAGCGTAATAGATAAATTCTAGAAAAGCAAAAAGCGTTATTTTGAAAGTACAAACACGATCAAACAGAATGTATTTAAGGTTACTGAAGTATAAGTCAGTAACCTTTTTTTGAACTTTTACTCAATTGAGAAAAGTGTAGAAGATATCGACAAAAAGCTGAACTGGGAAGATGATGACGTTATTAGAAGAATTTGCGATATCACAAAATACAAATTAGAGATCATTAAAGAGTATCCTTACATGATTGAGTTTAGTGAAAAGTACAGAGATCAAATGTTTAAACTTGTAGACAAAAAGTATTTAGAAAAGTGGCGAGAAAAAATCTACAATCACGGTATTGATTACTCAAAATTTAAAGATGAATCCAGTATAGGAGAAGCCGTCAATATAGTTAGATGGACATATAAAGGGCTGAGTAGAGAGTTCTTAATGAAACAAGGAAGTTCATCAGATAAAGCTACTTTTGAAAGACTTATGAATGAATGTGATAAGTATTATAGAATATTTGTTTCTAATTTTTATAAATAAGCCTATGAATAATATTAGAATTTAAAAATAGGGAGGCCAATATGATATTTAACTTTAATGAAAAGAACACCCCAAAGTTATCGCAGGTGGGTGGAAAAGCGAAGGCCCTTATAGAAACAACAAATGCTGGATTTCCAGTCCCGGAAGGCATTGCTTTATCTGTAGAGTTCTTTAGCGTTTGGCTGGATGCTGTTAAAAGCTCGGATACATTTAAAGCGGCTATCATAGATACAACAAAAGAAAAATGTGATGATGTAAAGGCCCTTGCGGAAAGTATGAAGTTTGACGAGACTCAGAGAACTGTCTTCAATAAAGCGTTTGAACATCTAGAAGGCGAAGTATTTGCAGTACGCTCATCTTCACCAGAAGAGGATCTTGAAGGGACTAGTTTTGCAGGTATGTATGAAACATATCTTGGAACAAAACGAAGTGATATTGAAAAAATGATAGCACGCGCATTTTCATCTTGTTTTGATTTTAGAGTTATGGAATATAAAAAACAGAATAACCTTGATCTAAGTGGTACAAGTATTGCTATTGTTATTCAAAAACAGATTGCTTCTGATGTAAGTGGTGTTGGTTTTTCTTTGAATCCACTGAATAACTGCTACGACGAAGTTGTTATTAATGCCAGCTTTGGACTTGGTGAAGCTATCGTTTCGGGTATTGTGACGCCAGATATGTACATTTATGACTCAGTAGAGAAAAAAATTATTGAAAAGAAAATCAATGAAAAAGAAATAGCCCTTTGGTTGAAAGCAGATGGCGGTATTGAAGAAAAAGAAAATGTGAACAAGGGTGAACAAGCGCTGACAAATGAAGAAATAGTTGAACTTTCTAATCTGATCAAAAAGTGCGAAGCGTATTACGGAAAGCCTATGGATACGGAATGGGCCTATGAAGACGGTAAACTTTACTTGCTTCAATCAAGACCAATAACAACATATATTCCATTCTTCGAAGAGTTATTGACAGAACCCGGTGAGAAGAAAAGGTTCTACTTGGATGTTATGGTGATGACGCAAGGCTTTGATGAACCAATGAGCGTTTTAGGTTTGGAGCTTTGGTCAGACATGTTGTATGAAATAAAGGGCGGAATGTTTACCTCTCAGGCAAACGGCACGGCTCCAGCGCTTCATGGTCGTGAGTATTTTAGCTTAACTGATGTTCAGAAATTAGTCGGTAGTAAGTCTATCAAAAAAATTGTTTCGGGTTATGATGGCAATGTCAAAAAGATCTTTGAAGAGATTGATTTAGATGCTCATTTACCTGATGAAAAACCTGCCGGGACTGAGAAATATAAAAGCATGATGTTCAAAATGGTCACTGGAATGTTACCTGGTATGATGAAAGGTGCTTTCAAAGGCCATGAATCTGTTGTTAGTGAATACAATGTTGTTGCTGATCAGGTCATAAAGAAAGCAAAGTCACTTAACAAAGATGCTGACTTTAAAGACAATGCAGCTCAGGTTTCAAAATTGTTGCTTGAAGTTATGGGGACAATAACAATAATGCTTTCTGGAATGCTCTCTCAACAGTCAATCAAGAAGATGTTCAAAGGCGATGATATTGAAAAGGAAATCATAGCCCTTTCTATGGATCTTGACGGCAATCCGACAAGTGCGATGGGACATTTGCTGTTTAAAATGGCATGTTATGGTGAATTCAAGAAAATTGAGTCGAGAGAGGAATTTGTCCGTAAGTGTGAAACACGGAAATTTACAAATGAGTTCCTGAAAGATTACGATGAATTCATGGAAAAATACGCAGTTCGTGGTATGCGTGAAATTGATGTGGCTTCCATGAGAGTCTATGAAGATCTTGGTATGCTTTATGATAAATTGGTTGACATTAACATTGAAGATAACCAGATTACAACAGTAAAAGAAAAAAGACAGGAGTCATATGACAAACTTCTAAATGCAGCAAGAGCTAAAGGCAAGGAAAAGAAATTCGTCAAAGCTGCAAAGAGATATCAGGACACATTTGGTTATAGGGAACACCCAAAGTATCTCATTGTTTATATTTTGGCGATGCTGCATGACATGTGTCTTGAAATGGCTGAGGCGTGGGTGCGTGTAGGTCGTCTGGAAGATCCTTATCATGTTTTTGACCTCCATGTGGATGAGATATCAAGAGCACAAAAGGATTCAAACTTTGACATGAAGGCTGCGCGTGAAAAGAATATTGAAGGCTACCGGAAAGTGGCGCATGTAACAGACTGGCCGCTTGTTATTGATAGTCGAGGTAAGATTCATAAACCAAAGCTGGAGATAAAAGATGGTGATATTGCAGGTGATCCAATTGCACCTGGAAAGATTGTTGGCAAGGCGAAGGTTCTTAGAAGTCCATATGAGAAGCCGCTTGAGAAAGGTGAAATTCTCATTGCTAGAAATACCGAACCGTCTTGGACGCCAATATTTATCAACGCGGCTGGTGTTGTTATGGAAATTGGAGGCCCTCTGCAGCATGGGGGTATAATTGCCAGAGAGTACGGAATTCCGTGTGTGAGTGGACTCATTGGCATTATGGACATCGTTAAAGATGGTGATTTGCTCGAGGTTGATGGTTATAATGGTATTGTGAAAATATTAGGAGCTTAAATGAGAAAAGTCCACTGCAAAGTGGACTTTTTATTATCTGCATTTATGCTTTTCCTTCATCATCCAAAGCGGAAAGAGCTTCGATTCGATGACTTATCGGCGGATGGGAATAGGTCAGCTTTACGACCAGAGGATGTGGGGTAAGGTTAGAAAAATTCTCTCGGGCAAGAACTTTTAGTGCATTGATCATGTCGTGACTGGAGCTGGTCCTTGCTGCAAAGGCATCTGCCTTGTATTCTGCTTTTCTAGAAAGTGCAGTGAGAGGAATACCGAGCAGAATACCAAAGGGTTCCATCAGGATGCTAAAAAGAATTAAGGCGAAACCGAGATGTACTTCTGAGAAGCCAAATGCCGTTGCCACTGTTGTGGATGAAAGAAAAAACATCAGAAGCGTAAGGTAGAAACTCGTAAGCACAATGGAAACAAAGAAGTTTCGGAGTACATCTTTATGCTTGGAATGACCAATTTCATGGGCCAAAATACTGATGATTTCATCAGTACTGCACTTCTCTATGAGCGTATCATAAAGAATGATGTGCTTAAATTTTCCAAAGCCTGAGAAGAAGGCGTTTAGTCTTGATGAACGTTTTGAGGCATCGATGACGCTGATTTTTTTTATTTTGTATCCAGTACTTATGGCAAGTGATTTTGATTTTTCGTAGAGTTCTCCTTCTGGCAACGGAGTCATCTTATTGAAAATGCGGATAAAAATCTTTGTGTATAAGATGTTTACTATTAACATTAAGGATATGGCTAAAATCCAAGCGTAAAGAAGCGATTTGATTCCCATCGACATGTAGAGGTAAAGGAAAACATAGAGTATTATACCTCCTAGGGTTATCGACAGCATAATGTGTTTGAGTTGATCAATTATAAAAATTTTAGGCGTAGACTTGTTAAAACCATAGCGTTCTTCAATACTAAAGGTTCGGTATATGCTAAAGCCGATGCCTAAAAGGTAATTGATGATGAAAAAGAGACCAAGAAAAAGAAGAACTTGTATGATCGGGTCAGTTGTAAATCCTTCAGCCACTATAGCGAGTGCCGGAAAGACATCAAGAATCAAAAATAGAATGAGAACGACCATATTTAGAATTTTAACCAAGATGGAAAGTTTGAAAACTTCCATGGTATAACGGAGCCATGTTGTATATTCATCTTCGTTATATACGTCAGCCACGTTGTCGGGAATTGGCTTGGTTCGATAGCGATAGTTTAATATGGATAAAGTGATATTTATGAGAAACATGGTTAGAATCACTATGATGGTTAATTGAAACATGGAACTCCTCCTTATGATGAAACATGATGTAAGAATGTTATTTTACTAATTCAGCATACAATCTATAAATTCCTTTAAAGTTAACCTTTTGTAAGACCTCTGCAAATATCTTACTTAAACCAGCTAAGCTAAACCATATTGGAGGATCTGGTGGATAAATTAAAAAAGCTATTAATAGCCTTCCATTGTATAATATAAGGTAGAATTAATTGCTAGCCAGTTATATATCTTATAATATTGAAATAGAAGGAGTAAATATGAACTGGAATAAACTAAAACAACAATTAGAGAGTTTTCTTAGTCCAGCTCTCGTAAGCAGGGTGGAATACCGGGCGACGGGATACCGTTACTCACCTGATAAATCGGTGCAGTGTTATATTGTTGTAGATAAAAAAGAAGTATTTAACATGAAAGATGATACAACATCGATACGTTGGTATCAAACGGAACAAGAGATTAAGAATGATGAAAGTTTAAATTTGATCGTAACATCTGATGATATTGTAAGAGTAAAGAAGGATTCTGGTGATAAGATTCCTGAGGATAGACTTTTGACAATAGCGAAGAAACGGAAAATCGCACAGTATTCAAAAGACTTAATTAAAGCTCAAAATCAGTTGTGTAAAACAGACTTTAGAAAAGCAGCTTCTACTTTTCTAACTGAGCCAATAGAAAAAAGTCTGGAGAGTGATGATATACTTTTAAACGTTCTGGCTCTTGTGGATCGTAGAGTTGGGAAGAAACGATTAACAGCCATGGAAGAAGACATGCAGATGAAACACCCAATAGTTAGATATTTTTATGATCTGAGACGAAAAGGTTAAAGTAATTATAAGTGAATGAAGAGAATTTCAAGAGCCAATAAGATAATTAAATCTTATTGGCTCTTTTTGGAATGAGATATAAGAAAACGGTGTATAAATAATACATAAAGGAGTTGATGAGATGGACAACAACACGTGGCAAGGCTTAGATCTTAATACGCTTGAGCTTAATTCTGACAATGAAAAAATTGCATATGATAAAAATGGTAATAAAATTTATCATGAGGATTCAGATGGTTCTTGGGAAAAATGGATATATGATGAGTATGATAACGAAGTCTATTTTGAATACTCAAATTCAGATAAATACTGGTCTAAAACTGAATATGACGAAAGATGCAATAAGATCTATCATGAGGACTCCCATGAATACTGGGAAAAACATCAGTATGATGAATGTGACAATCTCATTCACTATGAAGACTCAAATGGGTATTGGGAGAAAAGAGCATATGATAAGACCAACAATATTTCATATGAAGACTCTGATGGATACTGGTCAAAATCGACTTATGATGAAAACAACAATGTAATACATTTTGAAGATTCAGAAGGGAAAAAGGAAGCGTATAAATACTCTGAACATGGTATACGTATAGAGACGATTGATCTGAATGGTTGATGTTAAGATTTGTCGTTTGAGGTCATATATCTATGCAGTATTCATTAGTAACTATACTAATTTAGTGATATAATATCACTTGAGTAAAGAATATCTTTTGTTCTTATATTAGAGGAGGAATATATGGAATCATCAAACTTTTTATTTGCATTTTCATTAACGCTCTTTGCTGGACTTGCTACAGGTATTGGTAGTTTATTATCTTTGTTAACAACTAGAACCAATAAAAAGTTTTTATCTGTGGCATTAGGTTTTTCAGCTGGAGTAATGATTTATGTATCTTTTGTAGAAATATTTGTAAAAGCACAAGATTCATTAATTGTCGTTTTAGGTAAAAGAGCAGGTACATGGGCAACTGTAGGAGGGTTTTTTGGAGGAATTTTACTTATTGGTATAATTGATAAGTTAATACCTAACGTTGAAAACCCACATGAAATACATACAGTTGAAGAGATGGATGGTGAAAGTGAAGAACATAAATCCAATCTTATGAGAATGGGATTGTTTACTGCTCTTGCTGTAGGTATTCATAACTTCCCTGAAGGACTTGCTACATTTACAGCTGCATTAAAAGACCCAACATTAGGAGTACCTATAGCTGTTGCAATAGCTATACATAATATACCTGAGGGGATAGCAGTTGCAGTTCCTATATTTTACGCTACTGGAAGTAGAAAAAAGGCTTTTAGGTTATCCTTTTTATCAGGTCTAGCAGAACCTGTAGGAGCATTAATTGGTTATGTACTACTATATCGTATATTTAATGATGTGATGTTTGGTATTATATTTGCATCTGTTGCTGGTATTATGGTTTATATCAGTTTAGATGAACTATTACCTTCAGCACGTGAATATGGTGAACATCATTTATCAATGTTTGGCCTTATATTAGGTATGGCAGTTATGGCTGTAAGTTTATTATTGTTTATTTAAAGGGAGTTCTGGATAATAGGGGATATAAAATAAGGAAAGTGATTTGAAGGTATTTCATTATTGAAGTACCTTTTCTTCTTATTATGGGTAGTTACTGGTGTGTTCACACATATTGAGACTGTTGTGGAGCTGAAATGTTTGTAAATTTACAGAATGTTGAATGATCAATTTAATTGTAATCGAGTTCAAGTTTGAATTCTTACTTTCTTGACATATGCAAATTAAAAGGGGGCCATACTATGAAAAAGGAGTTTATAGTTGAAAGTCAAATGGGTAAATCGTTTGAGGTGAAAAAAGGAAATTATATAACGATAGTTGATTTGGAAGGGAAACAGGTAGTGGATTTTTTTGCTGTAAACTTAAATAACCATAATGAATTTCTATCATCAGGAGTAACCATTGATTGTAATGATTCTTTAAAAGTTACAAAGGGTGATACCATTTATTCAAGTTTATACAAATCGATGTTTGATATAGTAGAGGATGATGTTCAGGAACATGATTTATTACATCCTTGTTGTAGACCCGAAATGTACGAATTTTTCTACAAAAATGGTTCTGGGCATAGAAACTGTCTAGATAATATAAATGAAAATTTGAGTCACCATGGAATTTCAAAGCATAACATAATCCATCCGTTTAATATTTTTATGTATACAATAATAAAACCAGATGGAAAAATATCTGTGGAAGAACCGATATCAAAAGCTGGTGACAAGATAAAACTATTAGCTAAAATGAATGTATTAGTAAGTATAGCTTCATGTAGTGTTAATGAGAGCAATTGTAATGGTGGAAGCTGTACTCCTATAAAAGTTATAATTGAAGGCTGAGAAGATATATTCAATTTATCTGCGACTCCCACTCTACACATGTGGAGACTTTTTGTGAGCTTGAATTATCAACATAAATCAATACCAAGTAGTATTTCAAGTTCTGAGCAATGTTATTTGCTCAGAACTTTTTACTTAAATCCATTTATATAAAATATAATATTATTAGAGTGTGACTCACGATGAAGAGCTGTACAATCTAATACGGCTAACCATAACAGGTGTAAGATTGAAAAGAAATGACGCAATTAGTGCAATGAAATTTGGCACGAATGGAAAAGTGCCGAATACAATCATAGGATATAATGTACTTAGATGAAAACTAGGAGGCATACCCATGAAATGGTTGGAGTTAGGTACTTATTCATTTGAAAGAGACAATAAATTAGAGGTTGTACTGCATGAAGGCTATGAAAAAGCCTTGGTAAAACTAGGACTGTTTTCACACTGTCTGTTGTTTTTGTTATTGGAAGACCGTATTGATGTCAAGGTAGCAAAGATTGCAGAAGTAGATGACAAACAGGGAATAGTGATACTTGAGTGGATTCATAGTCATGGTGGCAGATTAAAAGGCCAGTTAATAGATATCAAGCCATACTTCCCCAATGAAGAAGTGATATTGGATGCCAAAGAACCTAATCATCACATTCTAGTAAAATATGAGAACAGCGCTGTTGGTGAGTATATGGTACAAGGCCATTCATCCTATATCCAGATGGACGGAGATTCTGCTGGAAACGCTGACAATGAAATATCAATTTATAATCAAATAAATGAAGGCGATTATTTGAGGATCTTATGGTGGTTTCACCGATTTGACAAAGATAATTTTCGTAAGAATCGAATGTGCAATCCACCTTACAATAACGCTCCGCGGTCAGGTATATTCGCAACACGATCACCTGTAAGGCCCAATCCAATTGCATCGACAGTTGTCAAAGTGACAGGTGTTGACATGGCGAATGAAAGAATTGAGATCAACGGTTTTGATGGGTTTTCTGGAAGCAAAATACTGCAAATTATGTTTTATAAGCCAGAGGAAGAAAAGGTTGAAGAGGTTGTGTTGCCACCTTGGGTCTCGCACTGGACAAAGTACAAAGATTTTAAGGAACCTAAAAAGATAACGGAATCAAGTTTAGACATTAACCCAGTGGCTGTAGATGAACAAAGTTTCGAGGAGCCGGATATTTTAAATACAGTAGAAGATGATGAGTACTTTCATGATCAAATTCATATACGAAATGCATATATTCATAACTTGAAGAACATTTCAGTGACCATACCCAAAAATCAAATCACCTTGATTACAGGTGTTAGCGGCAGTGGAAAGTCAAGTCTTGCCTTCGATACCTTATATGCTGAAAGTCAGAAGCAATTCATGGATTTAGTGTTGTCCAATCAAATGGACAGTGATGCACTCGTTGATTCTCATGTGGAAAAAATCTCTGGTTTGCAGCCAGCGATCGCCATTAAGCAAAAGAATCTTGGTGCTAATCCCAGGTCGACTGTTGGGAGTTCAACAAGGATTGCTGAATTGGTAAAATTGCTGTTTACATCAATTGGCGTGAGATTGTGTCCTAACTGCCATGAAGAAGTGAATGAATCTAATGTATGTGAAGCCTGCGGCACAATTCTCTTTGATAGAACCCCCCAGCTGTTCAGTTATAATCATCCAGATTATATGTGTCCTGTTTGTAAGGGGCTTGGGGAAGAAATGCAGATTGATGAAAATCTGATCATCGAACATCAAGGACAATCTCTTCTAGATAAAGCCTCTCCCTTCTATGGAGATCTGAGAAAACACAGGAAAAAGCCAAATGCCAATTGGATGAGAGGCGAAGTGTTGGCACTGGCTGACGACCTGAAAGTGGATTTGGACGTACCATATAAGGATTTGCCAGAGAATTTTAAGCAACAATTTTTGTATGGTTCAAATGGGAGAGAAGTCAGTTTGTCCTATGAAAATTCAAAGGGAAGAAGTGGCATCATTACAAGACCTGTTGAGGGCGCAGTAAATGTGATTCAACGTTTAGCACGTGACACCAAATCAAAAACTGGCCTCGACAACATGAAAAGGTATATGTCAAAGAATACTTGTAGCAGGTGCAATGGAGAAAGGCTTCTGGAAGAAGGTCGTCTTGTTCATATTGAAGGAACAAGATATCCTGAAGTGATGAAAATGAGCATTGATGAACTTAGAAGATGGTGTCATAAGGCTTATAAAGCGATGGCGGTTATCGACAGGAAAAAAAGCATCCGCATACTTCAAAAGATAAATAGCAGATTGCAGAGGATTGAACATGTAGGGATTTCATATATATCTCTTGACCGAAGTATACCAAGTCTGTCAGGAGGAGAAGTCCAAAGGTTGAAATTGGCCACTCAATTTGGCACTGGGTTGTCAGATATCCTTTATATTATGGATGAACCATCAAAAGGACTTCATCCAAAAGATTACCATTTTCTTATGGAAGCTATTGAAGACCTGAAGGACCATGGCAATACTGTTGTATTGGTTGAACACAAGGATTGTTTTCGACAGATTGCTGATATGCATATTGCGATGGGACCAAAAGCCGGCAGGTATGGTGGAGAGATTGTAGGTGTTTATTCCAAAGAGCAAATGGAAATTAAGCCTTATGTGGATGAAATCCTTATAGAGAACGTACCTGACAATGACAAGATTATTGAATACATCCATATGAAAGGTGCCACGACCAATAATCTCAAGGAAGTCAGCGTGAAGATTCCTATAGGCATGATGACGGCAGTTATCGGCGTCAGTGGTTCTGGAAAAAGCAGCTTGATCTCAA
>Ga0070725_10000574_pt1 | contig 24329 bp, 16 predicted proteins | sample tdDd002_FD_69781 | JGI IMG/M metagenome (GOLD analysis project Ga0070725, IMG submission 69781) | Marine sediment microbial communities from the Atlantic coast under amendment with organic carbon and nitrate - tdDd00.2 | ecosystem: Environmental > Aquatic > Marine > Coastal > Sediment | place... | reverse complement strand
TTCATGCCCATCAACTGTGCTGCAATTCCCGAGTCACTTTTAGAGAGCGAACTGTTTGGTTATGAAGAAGGTGCATTTTCAGGTGCTAAACGAAAAGGAAAATCAGGCTTATTTGAACTTGCCAACGGTGGCACCTTGTTCTTAGATGAAATCGGAGATATGCCTCTACACCTACAAGCCAAATTATTAAGGGTATTACAAGATCATCAGATTCGCCGAATCGGTGGCAGTAAGTTCATTCATTTGGACGTACGTATTGTTGCAGCCACAAACCAAAATATTGAAAAACAAATTGCAGAGGATAAGTTTAGAAGTGATTTATACTATCGTCTAAACATCATCAATTTATCCATTCCACCTCTTCGCGAGCGGTTTTCAGATATTGAGTATTTAGCGAATTATTTTTTGAAAAAATATGCCTTTGAGTTTCATATGGACTTCTTCGGATTTGGGGAAGGGATTATGAATATTTTCCGTCAATACGACTGGCCAGGTAATGTGCGTGAACTTGAAAACACGATAGAATACATGGTGAATATCGAAGAATCAAAATATTTGACCTATAGCAGTTTACCAGAAAAGTTAAAATCCCTGTCTATCTTGCCATCACTTTCTTTGCAAGATCAAATCGATTCATACGAACGTAAGATCATCATCGACGCTCTTGAACGTCATGGCTATGATTTATCTGGAAAAGAAAAAACCGCTCAGGAACTGAGCATCGGACTGCGAACACTCTATAGAAAAGTTGAAAAATTAGAAATCGAAGGATCTTAAGAGACAATAAAAAAACGCTATTGGTAATGACTCATTTTCAGAGTTCATACCAATAGCGTTTCTATTTATCTTACAATAGGCTTTTCTTTGCCTTCAATGAATATCAAATACAGTCCCAACAATATACTGCCGCAAACCACAAAGACATCCGCCACATTAAACACCGCGAAATTAATCAACCTAAAATCAAAATAATCCACAACGTACCCAAGTACAATTCTGTCGTACATATTGCCAATTGCGCCGCCGATAACCATTGCAAGTGCGATAAGCAATATTTTTGATTCACCGTTACGCATACTATGAATCAGTAACATACACAGTCCAACAAGAACTAAACCGGTGAACAATATCAGAAATCCAACTTTTCCATTGAGAATACTGAATGCAGCGCCTCTATTTTCTACATACGTCAAATGAAATACATTGTTGATAAGAGGAATGGTATCCACTTTCATCAAAATATCTTGAGCCCATATCTTACTCCATCGATCAAGTGCTACCATGAGCACAATCATTACTGCATATATCATACTTGCCTCCTACTGAAGTGGTGATACCAACCTTGCCATCGCTTCTAACACTCTTTCTCTATACGGTCTTCTCAAATGATCCTCAAGAAGAATTTCCTTAGAATATTGTAAATCCATTCTAAAGTCACTCGCCAATTGATTAACCACTTCGCGATCGTAAATGAAGGCGTTAACCTCATAATTTATTTCTAAACTTCTTATATCAAAGTTTGCTGTGCCCACAGAACCACAAACATCATCAACCAACAATATTTTACTGTGAATAAAACCATGTTCATACGTAAATATACGTACACCAGCTTCAAGCAGTTCTTGTATATTGTCTCGCGACGCCCAATAGACAAAAAAATGGTCCGGTTTATTCGGAATGATAATACGTACATCAACGCCTGACAATGCAGCTGTCTTAAGTGCCATTTGCAAACTCTTGTCAGGAACCAAATATGGCGTAACAAGCCAAACCCGCTTTTCGGCAGTTGTCACCATTGTAAAATAGGCTTGATGAATCGTAAACCACTGTGAATCTGGCCCGCTGGATGTTACTTGAACAACCTTGTCTCCATAGCTTGTCGTTTTAGGGAAATAATATGATCCGCTAAGTTCTTCCTTCGAAACAAAATACCAATCATTCAGGAATATGTTTTGAAGAGTATAAACACTATCACCTTTTAGTCTTAAATGTGTATCACGCCAGAATCCAAGTTCCTTTTCCCCTAAATATTCCACACCAATATTGAGACCGCCTACAAAACCAACTTGTCCGTCAACAACAATAATCTTGCGGTGATTTCTATAGTTTAGCTCTCGACTCAGTAGTGGAGACATTACTGGTAAAAATGGATGGAACTGTGCTCCAGCTAGCTTAAGCGGCTCAAAGAATCCATCACCTAGTTGCCAACAACCAACACTATCATATATTATCCGAACAGCGACACCTTGCTTTGCCTTATCTACAAGTATATTTCTAATACGTCTTCCAATTCTATCATCTCTGATGATAAAATACTCCAAATGGATAAAGTCAGTTGCTTCCTCAAGCGCATGAATAATTGAATTAAACGTTTCTTCACCATTTTTAAGTACCTTTACTTCGTTATTTATTGAAAACGGTGATCCCGAGTTACGGAGCAACAGATTAATCAACTTATCATCAACACGACTATCGGTGGACTTGACGAAATCGACATGCTGAATGATAGATTGCTGCAATACCGCCGCTTTCTTAACATAGTCATAATTTAAGTTCTTTTTGTTTTTAGTACGGATACGTTTTCTGATATCATTCCCTAAAAACAAGTAGAAGAAAAACCCAACACTCGGTAATAGGGCCAGCACCAATAACCAGGCCAACGTCCTTGAAGGATCTTTACTCTCAAAAAAAATAAATATTGCCACTAAGAAAATATATAACCCGGCAAAACGATTGAATACATTGTAGATCGTCGACCAAGGTATAGATATCCCTAAATAGTTACCAATCCCGCGCAGCAAAAAAACAACTGCCAACGAAATCACAATTAATAAAAATACTCGTTTAATTCTTTTTTCCATAAAACACCTCATGGACTTTTCTTCATTATACCGAACTCATCAAAAAAAATCTATACATTGAAATTTCGGTATATACAAAAAGAAACCACTTGAGCAATTACTCAAATGGTTTCTTATAAATGGTGACCCATCCGCGACTCGAACGCGGGACACCCTGATTAAAAGTCAGGTGCTCTACCGACTGAGCTAATAGGTCTCATAGCCGACTAGTACAATATACCATGCACAGTCGGCCTTGTCAACGACTTATTCAGTAAAAATTCGAGGATTTTTACTCCACTCTAATAATGTCGCTACTTTCTCTTCTTCAACATACCCTAATTCAGAGGCAATAGGCAATAATGTTGCATAATCCGTTAAACTTTCAAACGCGACGCCTGCTGCATCAAACTTAGTTTGAACTTCTGTGAAATTATAGCTGAAAATACTGTATACTTTCAGAACATTTCCACCAGCTTCTTTCAACGCTTCAACAGCCTTCAACGAACTGCCACCAGTCGAAAATAAATCTTCGATTAGAATAACCTTTTGTCCTGGCGTTAAAACACCTTCGATTTGATTCCCTTTACCATGTCCCTTAGGTGTGCTTCTAACGTACACCATTGGTTTCTCCAACAATTCCGCTACCCAAGCTGCATGGGGTATTCCTGCAGTTGCCGTTCCAGCAATTACATCCACATCCTCATACTGCTTTTTGATTAGGTCTGCAAACCCTTTCGCAATTGTTGCTCTTACCTTTGGATAACTGATTGTTAATCTGTTATCGCAATAGACAGGCGACTTTATGCCGCTTACCCATGTAAATAAATTAGTCTCGTCGACGATAGAAACTGCTTTGATTTCTAATAACATTCTTGCTAACTCTTGATTTAACATAGGGCCTCCTTAATATTTTGTTTTTAAATTTATTGTAATGCACTTTCAGAATATCTGTTCAATGGATTCCATAGAATGTATTCGTCAATGTCATTATCACGCAATGCTTTTATTTGAAGACCAACTTCTCTTGGACCATATGGAATCCAACCTTTTACCCATGGTGCACTAAAATCTTGTATCCATGGTCTTAAGTGTGCTGGTGTTTCAACGTTGTTATTTCTTTTTATCGCATCCTTCATTGAACGATCAATAGTTTCATACGGATACGCATCAGGTACTGACAAACCAAAGTTTCCAGGTCCATAATGACTCGGATAAACCATTGGGCACATGTAGTCAACAACATTTGTCATCGCCTCCCAGTGCTGTCCAATACCAACATCACCAATTGCAGTTGCAGTCCAACCAAATACATCTGCCGACACATAGACTTCTTCAGCTGACAATTTTTCATAAGCATATTTCAAAAATCCTTGAATTGCCTCTGTCTTATTTTCGCCGAGAGTGTTCCTAAAGTCAAGCAATTTATCTTTTTTAGAGCCTGTATCCGGGAAACGAACATAATCAAATTGAATTTCATCGAATCCATATTGAGCAGCCTCTAAAGCAACACCAACGTTATAATCCCATAGATTTCTGTCATAAGGCGATGCCCAAGAGATACCATCTCGAGATTTAAACAATGTGCCCGTTCCCTTATAAACAATAGAACGTTCTGGATGTTGTTTAGAATACCTTGGTGACTTAAACGTTACTATTCTTGCAATCACATAAATGTCATTGTCTTTTAATTTTTGAACAAAAGCTGCTGGATCACTGATGTATGGTCTTTTGTTGGCACTAGAAACATATTTTTCAGCCGTTTCACTGAAGAATAACATATTCCCGTTATCATCTTTTACATCAACGACAAATGCATTGATCTCTGTCCGCTTTGTCAATTCTATCAACGCGTCAATAGAACCACCAGCTTTATAACCCGTTACATAGATTCCTTTAACTGCCACCTTAGGATTCGACGCATAACCAGAAGTCTTTTCCTGCGGTGAATAATCTACGTTCTCATATGAACGGTCCATTAAATCTGTGCGATCATTTGTCAAATCTGATACTGGAACCCAACCAATAGGACCCGCATCATAATCCGATCCAATATGTGCATACATAGTGCCATCGATATCTTTTTCTTCAAAGACAAGTACTGTCGCCGCTCTAGGGAAAGTCAATTCAATTTTCTCGCCTTGCGGTTCATCATATATCTTCAAATATTTCGATTTTACAAATTTCGAATGTTCATTGATAAATGCTTCAATTTCAAGTCGTTTCTGTTCTACCATCTCTCTTTGTTGTTGATAAAGAATCGGCAACACCGTTGATTCAACAACTTCTCTTGTTGCATGATAGTCAGCTTTAAATACTTCGACACGTTCAATACGCTGTTCTTCAGCAATCTTTATTCTTTGCTCTTGTTGATATTTTTGAAATGTTGTCATTCCGACAACAGCTGCAATAGCAACAAGCACTATAACCAATATACCCCTTTTTTTCACGTCACACCTCGCTGGTTTATTCTTCTATGATGACAACTGCTTCTCCAATACGTATCCAATCATAAATAAACTTAGCATGACTCGTCGTATTTCTAATACATTTATGAGATAACGGAACAGTCCCTAATGTTGGTGAATACTCAATCATTCCAGGGTCTACACGATCCACTATCCTTTGTGTTGTCACTCTTTCTTGTACAATATTGCCTTGTTCATCAACAATCTCGTCTTGCAAGACAACCGTTCTCCTAACTAATTGATAATTGACAGGGAATCCATGAATGAAGGCACCACCATTAAATCTAATGGCATATGGTGCATACCCTGCAATTATCCTTGTTACATCATCTAAATACAAAAACTTGTCCTTTTTTGAAATTGCCTTGTAGACACCAGGATCAGTAGCTTCTTTATATTTACTAACGCCACCACTCGTAGCATAAGCGTATGATATTACGGACCACTTACCCTCTTCTTTTTCAAAAACAATTTCATTTTGATTGGCTAAATCTATTGCGATAATTTGCGTCAAGTTTACAAGTTGTTTATCAAACGATACATACTTCTTAGGTACATAATACAGTTCATTCGTATCAAAAGTGGTCACATGATAAAACTTGTCATCATACCCGTCCACCCTAAGCAAACGACCATCCTGCAAGTATCTAAACTCCGATTTTGTCGTTGGTTCAAAGTAGCCTGGCGCCGCCTGATATCTAAGGACTTGACGATCATCTTCCTTATATTTACCTTTGTACAGCGGTGCATAACCATTATAACTTCTAACATTGCTTATATGAGCAATGTTTTGACCATGGAGCATCTCATCCATTTCTTTGATTTTATTGAAAGCTTTTTCAAAATCATATTTCCGAACTTCGACAATGCTACCAAAAACATACCCATATTGTTCTACACCTTCATCATAATACATCAATTTATGCCAATCATTGGTACCAAAATCACCATAGTATTGGCCCTTTACTGTTTCAATTAACTTGAACTTCTCATAAGTATAACCTTTGCGTAAAATTTCGTATTCCGTTGATGGACCTGTTCTAATATTTACAGTTCCATGTAACATGACTACATAATCATTACCCACTAAATACTTGTCATATTTTAAGTTCAACGCTAAATCATCTGGCAAAGTTGAATTATGAGACGCCACTAGTTCATACCCATCTACATTATATATTATTGGCACTAATTCTTCTGACTCATTAAGCACCCGCTCTTTAACTAACAGTTTAACATTCTCCAAGTTATGAGGAATTGATGTGTCTATTACGACGACACCAGTACTCCCAAAGCTTGAGAAGAACGAAACATTCATCAAACATGCAATACATAATATTATCAATCCGCGTAAGCGTTTCATAAAAATGCACTCCTTATTACATTGAGTAATAACCAACCACAAAGTAATCCGAAGGCACCTTGTAGCTCTCCTTATTCTCAACATCTAACTTCCAACTACCTGAAATACCAAGATCATGCATCGCTACCTCAAAATAAAGCATTGCAATACCTGCATCAATATTTTCAACTTGCTCGTTTAATGCGGCATCGTCTTTTACTGCTAAAACAATCTTCTCACCGTCTAAAATGAATCTCCAAGGCTGTCTATTGCCCCAAGATGGTGCTAATCTCATATAGAAAAATGCTTCGTCTAATCCACGTTGGTTCAATTCATCATACGCTAACGTTTTTTCCCATTCCTTTAGGTATACAAATTCTGTAATTGCCATTCTCGGGCTCTCTTTTTCACTGCCAAGACCAGTTTTTACATTTGGATATCCACGGTCTGTCAATGACGATGCCGAATTAATATCACTCGCATTGTAAATTGCAGAAAGATTTGTATCATTCGAAGGCCATCCAATTGCAATAAATGCCACTAATTCCTTATCAGTGTCATATCCTACAATTTCTTTTGCCTTATCGCTATCACCTGATTCAACCCAACAAGTACCTAGGTCTAATTTAGCTGCATTTAAAACAACCCATTCTCCTGCATATCCAGCATACTTGTACGATTCAATGTTTTTGTCTGCATATACTGCAAAGTAATGCGGCGCTTTGATCATCTTTCCATGGTAACCTGATACACCCTCAAGTTTTTCAGCAATCCCTTCGCCATCGATTATAAATCTTAATTCAACACTGATGTTTTGGTCAATCACCGGAATTTCTTTAGTGAAGTTAACTACTGTTTCCAACGTTCTTTCATCTAAATCTGTCATTTTATACTCACGTACAGATTTTCTCTTTTCTACAACTTTTAGCATCTTCATATTTATAGAACCTCCTATTTAATCGTTCATTTTAGAGTTACCCAACCTTAATTATAGCATACCTATTCCCTTGTTCAATTTCAATTTCGTGACAATTCTTAACAGTTTCTTAAGATGTTGTTATTAGTATATATACCCCAAAAACACTTGAATTTTTCACCTGAATATAAACTTTATATTTTTTTAATATCGCCTATCCGTTTATTGAATTCTCAATAGTATATAATATAACTAGAGAGAGTACTTTATGAGGAGGTCAATATGAAAATAACATTTTATGGCGCAACAGAAGCTGTTACAGGCTCTTTATATTACGTCGAAACTGAAGAACGAAATTTTGTAGTAGACTGCGGTTTATACCAAGGTGTCGGAGATGATTTGGCATTAAACAAAGAACTTCCCAAACTCCCATTTAATGATGTAGATTTTATCATCCTTACCCACGCACATATTGATCACTGCGGACGCTTACCGCTATTGATAAAAAACGGCGTAAACAAGAAAATTTACTGCACCGAGGCAACCTATCACCTTGCTGAAATATTGTTGAAGGATAGTGCCACTGTGATTGCAGCCGAAAATGAACTTGAAAATAAAAAACGGGTCAAAGCCGGTCTTGAGCCAATCGAGCCATTCATCACAGAAGATGACGTGTATGAAACACTTCAGTATTTTTACCCCATCTCACTTGATAAAATTATTCGGGAGGCAAACTTCGAAATCCAATTTTTCGATGCAGGACATTTACTTGGCTCAGCATCAGTACGATTGACTAATACATTTACACAAAAAAGCCTTGTATTTTCTGGTGACCTTGGATCAGGAAACAATCCACTACTCGGTCAACCGATCGCACCACCGAGTGGCACTTATGTAGTGACAGAATCCACTTACGGAGACAGAGAACATCAAGATGTCGACAAAAGGATTGCCAAACTGACCGCTACTATAGAAGAAGAACTGCAAGCCGGTCAGACAGTGATCATCCCATCTTTTGCTGTTGGTAGAACACAGGAACTGTTATATGATCTCATTCAACACTATAGAAAAACAGAACAGTTTGATCGTTTTAAGAACATGCCGATTTATGTTGATAGCCCACTGGCAAAAGAAGCGACCAAACTCTTTAAACAGGATGCTCATTATTTAATTCCATCAATCAAGTCGATGGTCGACAAAAAAATAGATCCTTTTAGCGCAAAAAACATCACATTCGTCGGCGATATGAAAGATTCCGTTCGCTTGTCAAAGGATAAAACACCTAAGGTAATTATTTCTTCCAGCGGTATGTGTCAAGGTGGACGAATACTCGGTCATTTAAAAGAAACTGTTGAATCGGAGCAGACAACCCTAATATTTGTAGGGTATCAAGGAGAGTGGACTATCGGAAGACAGTTGCTTGAGCAAAAAGAAACTGTTGTCATTAATGATAAAGAGTATTCGCCAAAATGTAAGATCATCAAGCTTTCAGGATTTTCAGGTCACGGTGATCGAATCATGATCAGAACTTGGCTTGCGTCAATCGAGGATAAACAGCAGATATTCATAACTCACGGCGAAGAAGATGCCCGGGAAGCATTACAAACATATATCGATGGCTTGGCACCAACCATTACCATCCCTATGAAAAACACAACAATAGAAATCGAGGATTAACATGGAAAAAAGACACAACCATCTAGATTCAACAGATATACCTAGATTATTACGCAAACTATCTATCCCAGCAACAATCGGCATGGTTGTGAATGCACTTTATAATTTAGTCGATACAATATTCATCGGACAAGGCGTCGGACCAGACGCAATTGGTGGCTTGGCCATTGCATTTCCGATACAAATGATCATTATGTCTATCGCATTAATGGTCGGCATCGGAGCTGCCTCTGCCATTTCGAGAAGTCTCGGTGAAAAAAACGAGGAAAAGGCCAACGCTATAGCTGGAAATGCCTATATCATGAGCATTATCATCAGTGGTATTTTCGTCGCCATTGGCTTCTTAAAAACGGATGCACTTCTTTACCTATTTGGCGCAACGGATACCCTTCTTATTTATGCAAAAGAATATATACAAGTTATTTTCATAGGAAGTGTACCTTTCGCTTTTGTTGTTACATCAAACAATATCATTCGAGCCGAAGGAAATGCAAAAGAATCCATGCTGATTATGGTTATTGGAACCGGTTTAAATATTTTATTGGATCCTATATTCATTTTTGGATTCAAAATGGGTATTCGAGGTGCCGCGTTGGCAACAATCTTATCCCAGTTCGTTTCATTCTTATATGTAATCCACTACCTACGTAGCGGCAAAAGTCACTTGAAAATCAAACCTCACCACTGGGTCCCACATAGATTAATGCAATTGGAAATCTTGAAAATCGGCTTACCGGCATTTGTTCGTCAAATAGGTGGCAGTTTTCTTGCAATCTTCCTGAACAACGCTCTTGGGACTTATGGCGGAGATGTGGCAATTACGGCCTTTGGTATCGTAAATCGCCTTATTATGTTTATTTTCATGCCAATGTTCGGCATCGTTCAAGCAGTACAACCGATTGCTGGCTACAACTATGGTGCAAGACGCTATCAGCAAATAAAAGACGTTGTGAAAGTATCCATTCGAGCACTATTGATCTACGCGACTACAGGCTGGCTTATTTTACTTTTCACGTCTTCCAAAGTCGGTTATATATTTACAACGGATGTAACCGTCATCGAAGCTGTTGCGCTGCAACTTAAATACGTCATTATGATGTTACCAATCGTCGGGATACAAATCATATCGTCAACTGTTTTCCAAGCATTTGGAAAAGCGACGCCAGCGCTCATTTTATCTTTACTGAGACAGATCATTTTACTGATTCCAATGATTTTGATATTCCCATCTTTTCTTGGACTGGGACTATTAGGTGTCTATATTGCCTTTCCATTATCGGATTTTATTTCAACCGTTATTAGTGGCTTTATGCTAAAAAAAGAATTAAGCAATCTTAAGTTGGAGCTTGCACCCATAACTGTTAGTCCTTAGAAAAACATAAAAAAACTCTTGAGAAATACATCATCCCCAGAGCTTCTTACGCTAAAGAAGCTCTGGGGATATATTATTTCAACAAGAATTTGAGCAACTTCTGCACCAATCATTTCCCCTATTCACCGTGTTTAGGTATTTTAATAAACAACTTTATACCACCGTCCACAGAATCCTCAAAAGCAATTTCTCCACCAAGAATCCCCTTTACAATTTGGTAGACTTTTGTTAGACCCATTCCAGCACCTTTGGCCCCCATTGACTCTTTATAAAGTGGTTCAAAAACATATCTTAAATCTTCTTCACTGATACCTGGTCCATTATCCATATAAACAAGTTTAACTTGATCATCTGATTCCTCAACTTCAATATCAATGATAAAGACGCCATCAATTAAGCATCCATGTTTAAAAGAATTATCCAGTAATTTTTCAATCACTTCTTTTAAAGCGCCTTTCCAACCCCAAAACCTAATTTCATCAGAACACAATATACGAATTTCATAATTCATACAATTTGATGTATCTTGGTAAGTTTCTTTTGCATTCATTAATTCTTCATAAACATATACTTCACCTTTCTCCAAAATCTGATATTCCAAAGGTAACTCCTTTAAGTAGCCTACAATTTGCTCTGATTTATGAAGTTGTCTTTCCAGAACGTTCATACTATCCACAACTACATCTAGGAATCCTTCTATCCTTTCTTTCTCAATTGCCCTATTTTGAACGCTTAATCGAAAGTCTTTTGACTTTTTAGATAGAAATGTTGATGTTGTTATGCATATTCCCAAAGGAGTATTCAGCTCATGTGAAATCCTAACACCTATTCTTGCAAGAGCCGAAAGTTTCTCACTTTCGATTAACTTCTCTTGAGTTTCTTTCAATTCATCAATCGCACTACGCAAACGTACATTACTCTCCAGTAAGTCGTTATTGGTTTGTGTTAATTGATTCGTCCGCATTTGGACTTGATCTTCCAACGAACTATATAGGGCATTTAAATCTTCCATCAATTCAGCAAACGCCCTCTGAATCAATCCGAATTCATCTTTCCGTTGCTTAGGAACAACAAAACCCCGACGATTTTCTTGAACACCTTCAATGATTGATACAATTTCTTTGATGGGTTTCATGAAATAACTTGATAAGGTAACACTAGCTATAACAATACTTAGAATTGCTAATCCCAATAGCGAAACCAACCAATTTTGAATTTGATCAATACTCCTGAATGCATCTTTAACCGGAATTTGAACCAATACTCCCCAACCATTTTCCTTTAAGTTCACGTAGGCAACAAGCTTTTCTTCCTCATTAAAAACATATCTACCAATTCCATCGTTACCTAACATAACCGATTTGACTGCTTCCAAATAGGATAAGTCCATCATCTCTTCCACATATCTACTATTCGGGTGAGAAATCACTTTACCATTCTTATCAACAATATAGGCATAGCCAACTTGCTCAAAATTATAAACTGCAATATAATCAGTTATTAATGATAAATCTATGCTGGCCCCTAATACCCCTACAATCTCCCCATGCTGATATATTGGTACCGCAATCACCGTTATTGGTTTCCCTGTACTTCTGGATATAACAACATCGGATACAAAAACTTCTCCCTTAATCGCCTTTTGAAAGTACTCCCTATCCCGACGACTACCTAAGGTTTCCAAATGAGATGTCTTATAGAATTGCATCCCCTCTTTGTCAATCAAATACATTTGGGATATGCTAGGGTTCTTTTCTACAATCCTCTTGAGGTAATCATCAGTATTTTCAAACACATAATCTTGTATTTCAGATGTATAAGTAATAATCTCCATATTATTTTTAAGCTCAGCAAAAAATAAATCCATTGCCTCTACCAACATAACTGCAGCATCCATATTCCGTTCATACACTCGATCCTCAATATCATCTCGAACTTTTCCTATTACAAGAGCAAATATACCAGATATAATGATCAGCATTATAGTAAAGAATAATAATAAGGATTTTATTCTAAAACTTCTATACCACTTCAAGAAAACCACCCCATTGATATAATGATTTTACCCACCATAGAATATAGAAACCAAAAAAAATTCCTGTAAAAAACAGGAATTTTAATTTATCTCTCTATTCGTATGTTACTTTCTCTAAAAACAGTCCTTTGCCTTCAGCTACATAAGTTATCTTTTGGCGATCTTTGGCATCGAGATATTTTTGCATCACCTTTGGTGTTATCTCATTCAATCCAATCTGAATAAATGTGCCAACTAATCTTCTGACCATGTTATGAAGAAATCCATTGCCTTCAAACTCTATAATCAAATAATCATCTTCTGGGAATATGTCGATACGGTCTATACGACGCACCATCGACTTCTTCTTTGATTTCGCATTGGTAAATGTTGTAAAATCATGCTCGCCCACAACATATTCAGTAGCCTTTTCCATCGCTTCAATATCCAAATACTCCGGAATATGCAATGAGTATTTTCTTACAAATGGGTCATGCACTTCTTTTTGTAAGATATAATAGCGATATGTTTTTGTCTTCGCTTTAAATCTTGCATGAAATTCCTCGTCTACTTTTTCTAAAGACGTTACAACGATGTCTTCAGGTAAGTAATGATTAATTTCTTGAAGTCTTTCCTCGCAATTCAGATTCTTTTTATAATGAAAATTGGCCACTTGTCCTTTTGCGTGAACGCCAGCATCAGTTCTTCCAGATCCGATAATTTGTATTTCTTGCTTCAACAGTTTTGATAAAACCATTTCAATTTTACCCTGGATACTGTTTTCGCCTGCACCCAATCGCTGCCATCCTTTGTAACGACTCCCGTCGTATGCAATCGTCATTTTATAATTATTCATGTTTATTTACTCCAATTTTATTCGTTATGCCACTCATCATTAATCCTCGACCAATCACAATTAACGGCATACCATAACATAGTATCGCATATGGTACATATTGAACAGGATTAATTGAAAAAATCGCCATTAAGATTAATGCATTTACATTCCAAAATTCTATAGGGGCCAGAATTGTCCCTGAATCAGAAATTGCACTTGCCAAATGTGCTTCTGTTAAACCACTTTCCAAATAACGGTCCTTCAACTGCTTGCCAGGTACAATAATCCCTACCGTCTGATCACAAGTAATTGACGTCAACACCATACTTAAAATGGCCGTTCGCCTCAACAATTTTCCTGGATTCCTAGTATCACCAATCAATGCATTGATTACAGGATCAAAAACGCCACCTAATTCAAACAAACTACTTAAAGCAACAGCGCTCATGACAATTAAAATAACTTCAATCATCGGTTTGACGCCACCACCTTTAATAATGCTATCAACGGCTTCTACGCCACTACTCAAATGAACACCATTCCATAACCACCCCAGTAACATAGAAATAGAAACGCCTTGGTAGACTATGGCCACTACACTTCCTAGCGCAACACATATACTCATTGTATTTATCGTAGATACTCCTCTAAGGGCCAATACGACAACCAACACGGGAAACAACAACAACCACGGCGTCAAATGAAACACTTCTAAAATACCCGAACTAAAACTCGTTACCTCTGGTCCAAATGTTCCTACCGTATATTGATTCCCTAATATGTAATAAAAAATCAGACAGACAATAATGCCTATAGACAGCGTTTTCATTTCTTCTTTCATATACCGCTTATAATCGGTTCCAACTGTAGCAATAGTCAAATTCATCAATCCTGAAATGGGCGACACTTTATCCGCAATAAACGCACCAGACACCAACGTTCCAATTATGATCTCTTTGGGAATTCCAAATCCTATGCCTATGCCGTACAAAGCAACACCTACGGTACTAATCGTACCGATTGCAGTACCCATCACATAGGATAACAAGGCCAAAATCACAAAACTTGCAAATAGAAAATTGAGTCCTTCAATATAAATGAATCCATAATAGATCAACATCGGCACCACACCAGATGCTATCCATGTGGCTATCGTCGCACCCATCAAAACGATGATGACGTATATCATACGACACTCCCACACGCCGTGCCGCAGGGTGCGTCCAATCTTATCAGCCGATGCGCCATACTTGATGAGCATTGCCCCTGTTGCCATAAGGGCTACTAGGAAACCATAAACCATTGATATGCCCGCAACTAAACAAGCACCAATCGAGCCGATTGTTACCAGCATAATCAGCACTGCTTCTTTAACTGTAAATTTATGACTGTCCATCATACACCTACTTGAAGCAATCCAATGTTAATTCGGAGTCTTTAATAATCCAGTCTCCATTAACAGAACGGCGCATGCGTTCCAAAACATCCTTCCAAAAAGCCTTATAAACTTCAACGACTTCTTCATCAAGAACATCCAAATTCTTATGCACCACATGAATTTCTGTACAATACTCTGTTTCTGATGTAGCACTCATAATACGCACCTCAACTGTAGCAGATGTATCAGTAAACTGATAGTCATCCTTCCACTCAAAAACAATCATTGCTTCTCTTTCATAACTCTTGAAGGTTGTCCCAGTCGATCGAATTTGTTGTCCCATACCTTCACCGACAATCTCGAAAAGTCCGCCTTCCTTAAAATCAACTTCATAGGTTTCTTTATGCCATTTATCTAATTCTTTTATGTAAGTAAAGAGTCTATATGCGCGGGTAGTGTGCGTGTATAATCTCGTTCCTTCATGTAAAAATCGAACCATTCTCATTCCCCCTCACTGACTCTATTATACACAATTTTGAATATTGTGCACACTCATGTGGCAAACGCAAAAAGACTCAGCCGTCGCTGAGTCTTTTCATAAGATAACTTTCTAAAGGGTAATTTACACTGTCTCTTTGCCCGCTTGGTAAGCTGCAAACTCTTCATCAGTCATCTTAGTCATTGTTATGCCTGTGAAACCGTAGAAGATTGAAACAAGTGGATTAATTAAATTAAGAAATGCATATGGTGCATAAGCAAACGGATGCACACCAAGTGAAGCATGCATGTAAGCACCACAGGTATTCCAAGGAATAAGCGGCGATGTTAACGTTCCTGAATCTTCTAGTATTCTAGAAAGGTTCTTTGGCGCCAAGCCTCGTTCGTCGTATAATTCCTTAAACATTCTACCTGGTAATACAATTGCTAGATATTGATCACCTGCAACTGCATTTGTTGCAATCGCTGTACAAATAGTCGCAACAACTAAAGAGCCTGTACTCTTAGCGAACTTCATGATGCCACCAGCAATTGTCTTAAGCATATCAGCATTATCCATGATACCACCAAAGCACATAGCACACAGAATAAGGCCTATCGTGTAATACATCCCCTCAATACCACCTCTCGACAGAAGTGAATCAACGAACTCAACACCTGTACTTGCAGAATAACCTGTATAAGCATTCATAAATAAATCACCAACCGAGTTCCCTTGGAAGACGATTCCAAATAGCCCACCAACCAGTACACCACCAAATAAACCCGGAACAGCCGGAACTTTCATAACAACAATAGCAATTACGATTACAGGTGGTAACAACATCCATAATGAAATGTTGAAACTTCCTTGAAGTGCTGTTAACATTTCATTGATCCCAGCAGTATCAAGCGCCTTACCAGCATAACGCATGCCTAATAGTCCATAAAGAACCAATGCAATAAGTAAACTCGGTCCTGTTGTAAATATCATATGTCTAATGTGATCAAACAGATTAGCGCCTGCCATAGCTGGTGCTAAATTTGTTGTATCAGAAAGCGGTGACATTTTGTCTCCGAAATACGCCCCAGAAATAATTGCACCAGCAACCATCGGTAACGGCATACCTAGACCTTGTCCAACACCGATAAGTGCAATACCTACAGTTGCAGCAGTCGTCCACGAAGACCCTGTTGCAAGAGATATCACCGCACAGATTAAACAAGTTGCTACTAAGAATATCCCCGGACTTAAAATTTGAAGTCCGTAGTATATAAGACTCGGCACGACTCCTGCTGTAATCCAAACACCAACAATCATACCAATACATAACATAACCAAAATCGCTGGCATCGCCATACTAATTGTACGAACGATCCCTGCTTCTAATTCTTCCCACTTATAGCCTGACATAACGGCAATAAGGCCTGCAAACGCCGCTGACAACAGTAACGGTACGTGTATATACCCATCCAATACACGAATAGTATACGTTAAAGATACAATAAGAAAAATAAGTACAAGACCCGTCTTCGTCATATTCATTGACGGTTGTTTAGAATTATTCATTTTGTTCCCCCCAGATAATTTTTTTAGCTGCAGCTACTTATAAATAGTTGCATATATCGTGCCAACTTGACATAAAAATAGCGCGTTGTTTCAATTTTCTGAAAAGTGAAACATTTAACAATTCTAGAATCATTCCCTTTACTTACTTTAGGTATTTCTTTGATGTCGTTTAAATTTTATTGTCATCTCTATTAGAAGCTTGTATTTTGATGTTTTGATAACTTGAATAGCCAAGTGTCATGTCATTGTTGTCACAACTCACAAGGTTACATGACAAAAACGACAAAAAAGTGCATAAAAATACAAGATAATTCAATGTGTTTGGTGTGAAGGTATAGTGTGCCTGCTAACCCTTCAGGTTAGCCGTCTCGCTTTGCTAGCCTAATGGAGTGGCGGGCCCTGATAAACAAGAACAGCCGAGAACCTGCGGTTCTCTGGCTCGCTTTGCGAGCCTAATGGAGATAAAAGAACAAGAGGGTAAGGATGAATGCATTCATCCTTACCCTCTTGTTCTTTTATCTCCGCTATTCTTGTTTTTCACGAAAAAAAGAGCTACCTCATTGAGGTAGCTCTAATAATTTAATTTAGTCTAAGACTAGTACTTCATTTCAGTCATTCTTACATAACCATCGTATCTGTCTTTAGCTTCCGCTTCAGCAGTTGCAAATAAATCGTCAGCCATTTCTGGGAATTGACTAGCAAGCGTAGTATATCTCGTTTCGCCAAGTAAGAAATCTTTGAATGATGCAGTTGGTGCCTTTGAGTCTAAGATGAATGGATTTTGACCAGCTTCTTTAAGTCTTGGGTCAAATCTCCACATGTGCCAGTAACCAGCATCTACAGCCATTTGAGTTCTCTCTTGAGTTTTACCCATACCTGTCTTGATACCATGAGCGATACATGGAGCGTAAGCGATGATTAATGATGGTCCATCATAACTTTCAGCTTCTTGTAATGCTTTCATGAATTGGTTCTTGTTAGCGCCCATTGCAACTTGTGCTACGTATACGTAACCGTAAGTTGTAGAGATCATACCAAGGTCCTTCTTCTTAACTTTCTTACCAGATGCAGCAAATTGTGCTACTGCAGCAGTAGGAGTCGCTTTAGAAGCTTGACCACCAGTGTTTGAGTAAACTTCTGTATCAAATACAAGAACGTTTACGTTGTCGCCAGAAGCAAGAACGTGGTCTAAACCACCGTAACCGATGTCATAAGCCCATCCGTCACCACCAACGATCCACATAGATTTCTTAACGATGAAATCTTTGTTTTCGTCAGCAAAATCAAGAATCGCTTTAACGTCTGCGTTATCAGAACCTGCAGCAACTACTTTAGCAATTTCAGCTGCAGCAGCTTTCGTTGCATCTCCATCTTCTTTGCTATCTAACCATGCTTGGAATGGCGCTTTAACAGCAGCATCCACATCCATAGCTACTAATTCTTCAAACTTAGCTTCAAGACCATTTCTAACAGCGTTAACACCTAAGTTCATACCATAACCGTATTCAGCGTTATCTTCAAATAAAGAGTTTGCCCATGCTGGACCTTGTCCTTTAGCATTTACAGTGTAAGGTGTAGATGGAGCAGATCCACCCCAGATTGAAGAACAACCTGTAGCGTTAGCAATCATCATTCTGTCACCGTAAAGTTGTGTAACTGCCTTCATGTAAGGTGTCTCTCCACAACCAGCACAAGCGCCAGAGAATTCGAATAATGGTTGAGCAAATTGGCTACCTTTAACAGTGCCTAAGCTCATTTTGTCATCCTTAACTGGTAACGACACAGCGTAATCCCAGAAAGGAACTTGTACTTCTGTTTGTGTATCAATATGCTTCATTTCTAATGAAGGCACTTTTGATGGACAGATATCAGCACAGTTTCCACAACCAGTACAGTCTAATGCAGAAACTTGGATTTTGTAATGTAAGCCTTCTAAGCCTTTACCCATTGCCTTTTTCGTTTCAAATCCTTCAGGTGCATTAGCAACTTCTTCATCTGTAAGAAGGAACGGTCTAATTGCAGCATGAGGACAAACAAATGAACATTGGTTACATTGGATACAGTTGTCAATCTTCCACTCAGGAACTGAAACTGCGATACCACGCTTCTCGTATGCAGAAGAACCCGCTTCGAAAGATCCGTCTTCGATTCCAGCAAATGTAGAAACAGGTAATTTGTCACCTTGTTGTGCATTAACTGGTCTAAGGATGTTCTTGATGAATTCAGTTTCTTTAACTGGTCCACCTGAACAACAATCGCCAACACAAACTTCTTCAGCAGTTGCCCATGCAGCAGGAACGTCAACTTTAGTTAACTTTTCAGCACCCATGTCTACAGCTTGGTTGTTCATGTCTACAATCTTTTGTCCTTTTCTACCGTAAGACTTTTCAATTGCTTCTTTTAGGTAAGCAGCTGCATCAGCGTAAGGAATTACGTCTGCTAACTTAAAGAATGCAGATTGCATTACCATGTTAATTCTATTTCCTAAACCGATTTCTTCAGCGATAGTTGTACCATCTAATGTGTAGAATTCAATTTCATTTTTAGCGATATATTGCTTCATTGAAGCAGGTAAGTGAGTTTCTAACTCTTCAGCGTTCCACTTACAGTTAAGAACGAACTTTCCACCCTTCTTAAGACCAGCAACTAAATCGTATTGAGTTACGTATGATGGGTTGTGACAAGCAATGTAGTCAGCTTCATCAATTAGGTAAGTCGACTTGATTGGGTTGTTACCAAATCTTAAGTGAGATACTGTAACTCCACCAGACTTCTTAGAGTCATAAGAGAAGTACCCTTGTGCATACATGTCAGTCTTATCGCCGATAATCTTGATAGCGTTTTTGTTCGCTCCAACAGTACCGTCTGAACCAAGACCCCAGAACTTACATCTAACTGTACCTTCAGTTTCAGTAACAATTCTATCTACAGTTTCTAATGAAAGATTTGTAACGTCATCAGTGATACCAACTGTGAAGTTGTTCTTAGGCTTTTCGATTTTTAATGCATCAAATACAGTTTTAACTTGTGAAGGTGTAGTATCCTTCGAACCAAGACCGTAACGTCCACCTACGATAATTGGAGAATTTTCCACTTCGTAGAACATAGATCTTACGTCAAGGTATAATGGTTCACCAATTGAACCTGGTTCTTTTGTTCTATCTAAAACAGCAATTTTCTTTACTGTTGCAGGAAGTACATCGAAGAAGTACTTAGGAGCAAAAGGTCTGTATAATCTTACTTTGATAAGACCAACTTTTTCACCTTGAGCATTTAAGTAATCAACTGTTTCTTCAATTGTATCAACTACAGAACCCATTGCTACGATAATGTTCTCCGCATCTGGAGCACCATAGTAGTTAAATGGCTTGTAATCTCTACCAGTAATTGTGCTGATTTCTTTCATGTAGTCAACTACGATTTCAGGAACTGCATCGTAGAATTTGTTTGCTGCTTCTCTAGCTTGGAAGAAGATATCAGGATTCTGAGCTGTACCTCTAGTTACAGGATGCTCAGGGTTTAATGCCCCTCTTCTGTAAGCGTTTAATGCATCATAATCTACTAATCTAGCAAAATCATCATACTCAATCGCTTCGATTTTTTGAATTTCATGTGATGTTCTGAAACCATCAAAGAAATGCATGAATGGTACTCTTGACTTAATTGCAGCTAAATGCGCAATACCACCAAGGTCCATAACTTCTTGAACTGAACCAGATGCTAACATCGCGAATCCAGTTTGTCTTGCTGACATAACATCTGAGTGATCACCAAAGATTGATAATGCATGAGATGCGATAGCACGAGCACTTACATGGAATACTCCAGGTAATAACTCACCAGCGATCTTGTACATGTTTGGAATCATTAGTAATAAACCTTGAGATGCTGTGAAAGTTGTTGTTAAAGCACCAGCTTGTAACGATCCGTGAACTGCACCAGCAGCGCCACCCTCAGATTGTAATTCGCTTACCTTAACTGTTTGACCGAAAATGTTCTTTTTTCCATACGCAGCCCAGTCATCAACATATTCAGCCATGTTTGATGATGGAGTGATTGGATAGATAGCAGCAACATCAGTGAATGCATATGATACATAAGCAGCAGCTGTGTTACCATCCATAGTTTTCATAACTTTTTTACCCATTAGACAATTGCCTCCTAACACAAAATTTAAATAAAATTACCCGATACAAACAGTATATTATACTGTATACAAGATTGTCAATCGAAGGTTTTTCAAACAATTCAATCTTATTAAGGAAATCGTTATCTTTGTTGCTATTGCTGTCTCTCCTCATTCAGTCTTTTCTTAAACTTTTCTCCGAGAAAAGTCTCAATAGACGGATGAATATTGAAAAATGCCTTCGTTTCTTGATATCGAAGTACTTCCTCTTTAGAATAATGCCCTCTTTTGACGCTGCGAATCATTAAATTCTTCGGCGTATGGGCCATATCGATAAACTCAAAGATATCAGTTTCATAACCCATAATTTCCATTGCACTTGCACGAATTGCATCAGTCGTTAAAGCAGCTAGTCGCTCTTTCAATATGCCATGTCTTTCTAAAACACTTAATGCGTCTGTCTTTAACTGTGGGAACAATTCATGCTGACAACACGGAACAGCAAGAATGACTTCGCTATCCCAGCCAACAGCCTTCGCAAGCGCAGCATCTGTTGCCGTATCACATGCATGAAGTGAAATCACCATATGAATCGGCACTTCCGATGTATATTTCTCGATGTTTCCGATTTCGAATCGTAATCCCTCGTATCCTAAGTCATCTTTTAACTTATTGCAAAAATGAATCACATCTTCTTTTAAATCAAGCCCAACAATTTCTACATTTAAATGAAGCATCTTTACCAAATAATAATAAAGTGCAAAGGTTAAATAGGCTTTTCCGCAACCAAAATCGATGATTCGAATAGTTTCTTCCTTATTAAGGGCATCTATACTTGATTGGATAATTTCCAAATACCGATTCAACTGTCTAAATTTATCGTATCTCGATTTCTTCACGTTTCCGTTTGCGTCCATAACACCAAGCGCAATTAAGAAATCACAGTTGTCGCCTTCATTAATAATGTAGTTCTTCTTACGATTATGTGACGTTACTTGAGTCTTTTGTCGACTTGCCTTCTTCTTAAGAATCTTCACTTTGTTCTTTTTACTAATCAACACCTGATAGTCACCTGTGCCACAGAAAAACATTCCCTGTAAAAAGTCTTCATTTAATAAGGCATATATTTTTTCAAGCGCATCCACTTCATTTAAATTCAAATGTTGTACCTGCTTCCCATCAAATAACTCCACTTGATACAACACTTGCTCTTTAATCAATACCGGCTTTATCTTAACCTTTTCAACAGGTGAACTCTTTTGACGTTTTTTACTGATGATACCTGTAATCAAATTTCCATTTTCGAACATCTCACGAAGAGATGGCAGTAAATTTTCCATGTAATCCCTCATTTCTTCCTTATATTAACACCACATTATATCACAAATCCATAGCCCAATAATGTATAAAACCGGTTAATCTCTGTGTGTGTTTAAGTTATAGATATTAAATATTTGTAAAGACAAAGGACATCCCTCTTCTACGTCGAATAGAAAGTATGAGGCAGAAGATTTTTTAGGAGGGTGTTTATGAAATTTGATCAGTTTATTGACCAGTATCATGACGAATTAATTCAATCTACCCAAGAATTAATCCGCATTAAAAGTACAGAGGAAGAACCCGTTGGCGATTATCCTTTTGGAGAAGGTGTTCAACGTTCATTGGAATATGTATTGGCTTTAGGTGAAAAGCTAGGGTTTAAAACGAAAAATGTAGACAACTATGCTGGATATGTTGAAATCGGCGAAGGTAAGGAAATGGTCGGCGTATTGGTACATCTTGATGTTGTACCTGAAGGTGAAGGATGGTCACATCCACCATATGAAGCAAAAATAGTAGACGGCAAGTTATATGGTCGTGGTATTCTTGATGATAAGGGACCTGCTCTGATGACAATGTATGCAATGAAAGCCTTGCTTGAATCTGGCATTGCATTAAATAAACGTATCCGATTAATCTTTGGTACAAACGAAGAAACGAATTGGCAAGGTATTGACTATTATATGAAGCACGAAGAAGCACCTACGATGGGCTTTACACCTGATGCAGATTTCCCGGCGATTCACGGCGAGAAAGGCATTATGGACATCCAATTTGAAAAGGAAATAAAAGAGCAATTAAACGATGGCGGCATCGAAATCCTTGCGCTTAACGGTGGTCTTAGAGCCAATATGGTTCCAGAACATGCCGAAGCCATCATTAAAGGAACACAAAAGTTTGACCATATACTTGAAAGCTATAACAAACAGCATCAAGCACAATTATCGTTTGAAGCGCTAGGTGATGACCAATATAAGATTGTATCAGCAGGTGTTTCTGCTCATGGTAGTACTCCTGAAGCTGGTGTTAATGCCATTGCACACTTATTGAACTTCTTGGAAACGCTAGATCTTCAAATTGGGGATCTGACTAATTTCATTCGTTTCTACCGTCGTTTCATTGGACTTGAAATAAACGGCGAATCTATAGGCTGTGGATTCGAAGACAATGAATCTGGAAAATTAACGTTTAATACAGGCGTCTTAAGATTAGAGGATAACAAAGTATCTTTAGTTGCAAACATTCGATACCCTGTAACATTTAAAGATTTTATTGTTGAGTCAGGTATCAAAGACGCTCTTGATAATCCATTTGATGTAACATGTAAGACTTTAAGCCACCAGGGCCCAATCTATATGCCTAAGGATCATCCACTTATCAAGACATTAATGAGTGTTTACAAAGACTACACTGGTGATCCAAGTGAGCCAATTACAATTGGCGGTGGAACATATGCCAGAGCTGCAGAGAATATCGTAGCATTTGGACCACTGTTACCTGGCAGACCAGAATTAGCCCATCAAAAAGATGAGTATATGGCATTAGATGATTTCATTTTAGCCACTAAGATTTACGCGACGTCATTATATGAATTAGCAAAATAAAATAAGGCAGTATAGATATTGAATTGAATATCTATACTGCCTTTTCCTCTTACTATTTTGTTGTTAAAAGACTTGCTTCTTTAACCATCTCCACGTTTAAGAATTCCGATAACTTATCCAATTCATAATAATAATGATCATCCACTTCATACCCTTTTACTTCACCTGTTCTGTCGACACCATTTATCACTAATCGATATGGTGTTCTTGCGATATACTTCTGAGTATTTTCTTCTATACTTAGTGCATCTCTATTTTTTTCATAGGACTGAGTAGAGTCTATTTTTACTTCTCTTTTAAGATTACTATAAAATACTGCAAATTCATCTGTTGTATCAGATAGTGTCGTCGCCAAATCTTCTACATCTACATAGAATTCTCCATTTG
>Ga0070725_10000569_pt1 | contig 24498 bp, 22 predicted proteins | sample tdDd002_FD_69781 | JGI IMG/M metagenome (GOLD analysis project Ga0070725, IMG submission 69781) | Marine sediment microbial communities from the Atlantic coast under amendment with organic carbon and nitrate - tdDd00.2 | ecosystem: Environmental > Aquatic > Marine > Coastal > Sediment | place... | reverse complement strand
GATCCTGTTGGAAACGAATACTCAGCCAGGCATGACCCCGACGTCACTCAGTCCTGAACAGGCCGAGGTCATGGGAACAAGCTTCGGTGCGTTGTGCCGCTGGATGGTCGAGGACGCCTCATGCAACAGGTGATGCGCAAATCGGATCCCGCGCCGTCGCGTTTGGCGTACCGACTGCATCGGATGATGCTGACGCCTGTGTTGCGCGGGTTGCTGCGTGTGGGGTTGCCCTTTGCTGTGGCGTTGGGCGGGGCAACGATCTACCTGTCCGACGAAGAACGCGTAGACAGTATCCGGCTGGCGATTGCTGACATCCGTCATCAAATTGAATCGCGCCCTGAATTCATGGTCAAACTGATGGCGGTGGATGGTGCGGGCCCCGAAATCGCCGAAGACATCCGCGAGATCGTCTCGATCGACTTCCCCATCAGCTCGTTTGATTTGTCTCTGGCCGATATTCGGACCGCCATTCTGGATCTGCCCGCCGTCGAGGACGCCAGCGTGCGCATCAAGCCCGGTGGCGTGTTGCAGGTGGATCTGAAGGAACGTGTGCCGGTGGTGCTGTGGCGTTCGGCGCAGGGATTGGTGTTGCTGGACAGCAAGGGCAACTATGTTGGCGAAGCGGCTGGCCGGTTGGCGCACAAGGACTTGCCCGTTGTGGCGGGGGTCGGGGCCGATCAGGCAATCAAAGAAGCAATGCAGGTCATGCGTGCAGCGGGGCCTTTGGCGCCTCGGGTGCGCGGGCTGGTTCGGATGGGCGAACGACGCTGGGATCTGGTGCTGGATCGCGGTCAGCGGATTATGCTGCCGTCCTCTGGTCCGGTGCAGGCATTAGAGCGGGTGCTGGTGTTGAACCAATCCCAAGACATGATGGCGCGCGATCTCGCGCATGTGGATATGCGCCTTGCCGCGCGCCCGACCATTCGGATGAACCCGGATGCGGTCGAGCAATGGTGGCGGATCAAGAAGATCAGTGCAGGAGACTGACGGAACATGACCGAGCTATATGAAACGCAGCGCGCGATGCGCAACATGCGCAAGGTGGCCATGCAGCGCGGCGTGATCGCCATTCTGGACGTGGGCAGCTCGAAGATCGGGTGCCTGGTGCTGCGCTTTGATGGCTCGGACCGGGTGACGGAAACCGAAGGCGTCGGACCTATGGCGGGGCAGGCGGGGTTCCGGGTAATCGGGGCCGCGACGACGCGTTCGCGCGGTGTGCGCTTTGGTGAAATCGACGCGATGCAGGAAACGGAACGTGCCATTCGCACTGCCATTCAGGCCGCGCAAAAGATGGCAAACATCCGCGTGGACCACGTGATTGCCTGTTTCTCGGGGGCCGAGCCGCGCAGTTATGGTTTGGCTGGCTCCATTGATGTCGAAGGCAATGTTGTTAGCGAACAGGATGTCAGCCGCGTTTTGGCCGCTTGCGATATGCCTGACTATGGGATGGGGCGCGAGGTCCTGCACGCTCAGCCGGTGAATTTCGCATTGGATCATCGCTCGGGGCTATCTGACCCGCGTGGGCAGATCGGCAATACCCTTTCTACCGATATGCATATGCTGACGGTCGAGGCCGCCGCCGTGCAGAACTTGGCGCATTGCGTCAAACGCTGCGACCTGGAACTGGCCGGGATTGCCAGCTCGGCCTATGTGGCGGGGATTTCTGCTCTGGTCGAGGATGAGCAGGAACTGGGTGCGGCCTGTATCGACATGGGCGGAGGCGCGACCAGCCTGTCGATTTTCATGAAAAAGCACATGATCTATGCGGACACAGTGCGCATGGGGGGCGATCACGTCACGGGGGATATCTCGATGGGATTGTCAGTGCCGTTCAATACGGCCGAGCGGATCAAGACCTTCTATGGCGGCGTTGTTGCCACCGGAATGGACGACCGCGAGATGATTGACCTGGAAGGTGACACCGGCGATTGGGAGCACGACCGTCGTAGCGTCAGCCGGGCGGAGCTGATTGGCATCATGCGGCCGCGCGTCGAAGAAATCCTCGAAGAGGTGCGCGCCCGCCTGGACGCCGCAGGGTTTGATCATCTGCCCAGCCAACAGATCGTGCTGACCGGCGGAGGCAGCCAGATTCCGGGGCTGGACGGGCTGGCCAGCCGCATTCTGGGCCATCAGGTTCGGCTGGGACGTCCGCTGCGTGTTCATGGCTTGCCGCAGGCCGCAACCGGACCCGGATTTGCCAGCGCAGTGGGCCTGTGCCTGTTCGCGGCTCACCCTCAGGACGAATGGTGGGACTTTGATCTGCCGGTCGAGCGATACCCGTCGCGGTCGCTGAAGCGGGCCGTGAAATGGTTCCGGGATAACTGGTAACCCCCATATCTGCCTAATTCGGCGAAATCCCGCGTAGCTGCACAGCAGAAAAGGCCATATTTTGTGGCTCTTTTTGCTTTTTTACGTGACGATCTGTGTGGTTATGGGTAATAATGGCTGTTAATAGGCAGAAAAATTACCTGCGCAAGGCAGGATAACATCAGGCGGACAGATCAATGACATTGAACCTTTCGGTGCCCGGTCAGGAAGAATTGAAACCTCGTATCACCGTGTTCGGTGTCGGCGGGGCAGGCGGCAATGCTGTCAACAATATGATCCAGCAACAGCTGGCAGGTGTCGATTTTGTCGTCGCCAACACGGACGCTCAGGCGTTGCAACAGTCGAAATCGGACCATCGCATCCAACTGGGTGTGAAAGTGACCGAAGGGCTGGGCGCAGGGGCGCGGGCCTCGGTTGGCGCTGCGGCTGCTGAGGAAAGCATCGAACAGATCGTCGATCATCTGGCGGGCGCGCACATGTGCTTTATCACCGCCGGCATGGGCGGGGGCACCGGAACCGGCGCCGCACCGATCATTGCTCAGGCCGCCCGCGAGCTGGGTGTTCTGACCGTCGGCGTGGTGACCAAACCCTTCCAGTTCGAAGGCGCCAAACGGATGCGCCAGGCCGAAGAAGGCGTGGAAACCCTGCAAAAGATGGTCGACACGCTGATCATCATTCCGAACCAGAACCTGTTCCGTCTGGCCAACGAGAAAACCACCTTCACCGAGGCCTTCGCGCTGGCGGATGACGTGCTGTATCAAGGCGTCAAAGGTGTGACCGATCTGATGGTCAAGCCCGGCCTGATCAACCTCGACTTTGCAGACGTTCGCTCGGTCATGGACGAGATGGGCAAGGCAATGATGGGCACGGGCGAGGCAGGCGGCGAAGATCGCGCCATCCAGGCCGCCGAGAAAGCCATCGCCAACCCGCTGTTGGACGAAATTAGCCTGCAGGGCGCAAAGGGCGTTCTGATCAACATCACCGGCGGCCACGACCTGACATTGTTCGAATTGGACGAAGCCGCCAACCGCATCCGCGAAGAGGTGGATCCGGACGCGAATATCATCGTGGGCTCGACCCTGGATACCGATATGGAAGGCCAGATGCGTGTTTCGGTGGTTGCCACAGGCATCGACGCGACCGAAGTCGTGGCCGACATGCCGGTTCCGCGTCGTTCGATGGCGGCCCCGCTGAAGCAAAGCGTTGCAGCCGAAGAAAAACCTCAGGCACCTGCTGAACCTGTTGTTGCTGCGCCGGTTGCTGCTCAGGCGGCCCCGGTCGAACCTACCCTGTTCCAAGAGCTGGAGCAGCCCGCAGCTACGACGCCTGCCGCCCCCGAGGAAGTATTCGAAGACGAGTATGAAGCGACAGATGATCTGCCGCCGCCGGTCTATCGTCCTCAGGTCGCTGAATTCCAGCCGCAGCCGGACGTAGTGCAGGCCGATCCGGTCGAGGCGTTCGTTGCCCCTAAGGCTCCGATGGCTGGCACGCCATCCCCCGAAGCGCTGGCGCGTCTTCAGGCCGCTGTGCAGAATGCACCTGCTGCTGCTGCGCCGCGTCAGGCCGCTGCCCCGGCCGCACCGATGGCTGCGCATCACGCAGCGGATCTGGAACCCAAGCCCGAGGCAGAGCGTTCGCGTTTTGGCATCAACTCCTTGATCAATCGCATGACCGGCCACGGCCAAGAGGGCGCTCCGCAGGCGGCTGCACGTCAGCAACCCGCAGTTCAGGCGCAAGAGCCCGCAGCCGCTGACCCTGATCAGGACCGGATCGAAATCCCGGCTTTCCTGCGACGCCAGGCGAATTAACCTTAGGTTAAAGATTGCTAAAAAGGCCGCTTAATTGAGCGGCCTTTTTCTTTTGTTACAGCGGGTTATGGAGTGTGTAGGCGGGAATGCGCCAGCCTCAAATCTGGATGTTTCAATGCGTTACAAAGATTGAGTTGAGGCTTCGAGGCTGTGGTTTTAACTATACGGCAAGAAATCTGCCGCAAAGGCATTGGGGATTACACTTGCAACATACCTTGAAAACTTCGGTCACGTTTAATGGCGTCGGTCTGCATTCCGGCAAAGCGGTTCGCATGACTGTGCGTCCGGCCTCGGCTGACTATGGGGTTTGGTTCAAGCGGACGGATGTTCTGTATACGGATGCTTTGATCCCGGCGCGTTGGGATGTGGTGAACCAGTCGCCGCTGTGTACCCGCCTGGACAATGCCGCAGGGATCAGCGTTTCGACCGTCGAGCACGTTATGGCGGCTCTGGCAGGCTGTGGTATCCACAACGCCCTGATCGAAATCGACGGCCCTGAGGTCCCCATTCTGGACGGGAGCGCGGCCCCGTTTGTGCGCGCCTTTCTGCTGAAAGGGCTGACCAACCAGAAAACAGCGGTGCGCGCGATCGAGGTTCTGAAACCCATCGAAGTGCGGCGCGGCGAGGCTTGGGCGCGCCTGGAACCGGGCAGCGATCTGACCATGGATTTCCACATTGATTTCGAAGACCCTGCCATCGGCGTTCAGGCCAAGAGCCTGAAACTGGCGAACGGGTCGTTTGTCCGCGAGCTGTGCGACAGTCGGACCTTCTGCCGGAAGGCGGATGTGGACTATATGCACGCGAATGGTTTGGCCTTGGGCGGGACGTTGGAAAACGCGGTTGTGGTCGAGGGGGAAAAAATTCTCAGCCCCGGCGGATTGCGCCATGCGGATGAACCTGTGCGTCACAAGATGCTGGATGCGTTGGGCGACCTGGCTTTGGCCGGAGCACCGATTCTTGGGCACTACACCGGGTATCGTGCGGGGCATGCTTTGACCAATGATTTGCTGCGAGCCTTGTTCGCAAATCCTGATGCGTTCCGCATGGTGGATTGCGATGCGCGGAAAATGGCGCGTCTTCCTGGTGTGGGCGTCCATTTGGGCGAGATGCCAGCCGTTGCCTGATTACGGCTGGGTGGAGGAACGCCGAAATCTACCAAAGGCGTTTTGCACCGGAAATTTCTGTGCTAGGACCAGTCTGAGCAGAAGGGCCATCGGCCCCAGAGCAGTATAGACGAGGGTAAATACAGCATGACAGGCGGCGGATCCCGGAAATGGTTCTTCGGTTTGGTTCTGGCGACTGCCGTGCTGGCCGGATGTGGTGACGGCAATAAGGTCGAGCGCGGTGAAGTTCCTCTGGAGAGCTACACAGCCGAGCAGATTTTTGGCCGGGGTGAGTTCGAACTGGAGCGGCGCAAACCAGCGCGGGCTGCGTTCTATTTCTCGGAGATCGAGCGCCTGTACCCCTATTCTGACTGGGCCAAACGCGCTTTGATCATGCAGGCCTATGCCTATCACAAAGATACCGATTACGAGAACAGCCGCGCCGCCGCACAGCGCTATGTTGATTTCTATCCGACCTCGGATGACGCGGCCTATGCGCAATATCTGTTGGCGCTCAGCTACTATGATCAGATTGACGAAGTCGGCCGGGATCAGGGCCTGACGTTCCAGGCCTTGCAGGCCTTGCGGACTGTGATCGAACGCTATCCCGACAGCGAATATGCGCGCTCGGCGATTCTGAAATTCGACCTGGCGTTCGACCATCTGGCAGCCAAGGAAATGGAAGTCGGGCGCTACTACCTGAAGCGCGACCACTATGCCGCAGCGATCAACCGCTTCCGCGTGGTCGTCGAGGATTTCCAGACCACCAGCCACACAGCCGAAGCGTTGCACCGTCTGGTCGAAGCCTATCTGTCGCTGGGTCTGACCGACGAGGCCCAGACCGCGGGCGCCATTCTGGGGCATAACTTCAAATCGACCGAGTGGTATGAGGACAGCTATAAACTGCTGGCTGGCCGTGGGTTGGAAATGAAGCCCAAGGGCAATAATTGGCTGAGCAAAGTCTATCGTCAGATGATCAAGGGCGAGTGGCTCTGATTTCTGTCCCCAGAGGGTTGCCTGATGCTGCGTAGCGTTGAAATCCGCGATATGTTGATTATTGACCGGCTGGAATTAGATTTCCAGCCGGGTTTGAACGTTCTGACCGGGGAAACCGGGGCGGGTAAATCAATCCTGTTGGATTCGCTGGGATTCGTGCTGGGATGGCGCGGACGGGCTGAACTGGTGCGCAAAGGGGCCGATCAGGGTGAAGTGGTCGCTGTGTTCGACTTGCCGCTAGGCCACGCAGCGCATGGAGTACTGGAGGAATCCGGTCTGCCGGACGGCGAAGAGCTGATCCTGCGTCGCGTGAATTCCAAGGATGGGCGCAAAACGGCCTGGGTCAATGACCGGCGTTGCTCGGGCGAGGTTCTGCGCGCACTGTCGGATACGTTGATCGAACTGCATGGCCAGCATGATGATCGCGGGCTATTGGACCCCAAAGGCCACCGGATATTGCTGGATGTTTTCGGTGATTACGAGCCCTTACAGACGGCTGTGCGCCTTGCCTGGAGGGACATGTCCCACAGCCGCCGCGCGCTGAAATCCGCCGAAGAGGCGCTGGTCGAGGTTCGCAAGGAAGAAGAGTTCCTGCGCCATGCCGTTGCCGAGCTGGATGCGCTCGCCCCGGAACCCGGAGAAGAGACCGAACTGGATACACGCCGCCGCATGATGCAAGGGGCCGAGCGTATCCGCGATGACGTCGCCAAGGCCTTGATGGCGCTGGGAACGGATGGTGCCGAAGGGGCGATGGGGGATGCGCTGCGCTGGCTCGAAGGTGTTTCAGATAAGGCCGAGGGCGTGCTGGATGCGCCGATCGATACGTTGGGGCGCGCGTTTGCTGAACTCTCTGATGCTGTTGCGGGGGTGGAATCTGCGCTGGATGGCCTGCACTTTAACCCACACGACTTGGAAGATGCCGAAGAGCGTCTGTTCGCCATTCGGGCGGCCGCTCGCAAACACGGGGTCCAACCGGACGATCTGGGCGCATTGGCAGAAGAGTTGCGCGGGAAATTGCAGGCGCTGGACCAGGGCGATGCCGATTTGCACCGGCTACGAGCAGAACTGAAATCGGCCGAGCAGAGCTTTGCCACGGCGGCGACGGCACTGACCAAAGCGCGCAAAGAGGCTGCGGCGCGGCTTGACGCGGCGGTGGCGTCGGAGCTGGCCCCGCTGAAAATGGAACGCGCGGTTTTCCTCACGCAGATCACGTCCGCAGATGCCGGACCAGACGGCGCCGACACGGTTGCCTTTACTGTTGCGACCAACCCTGGTGCCCCCGCTGGGCCGCTGGCCAAGATCGCGTCGGGCGGCGAGCTGAGCCGCTTCTTGCTGGCGCTCAAAGTGTGCCTGAGCCAGCAACAGGACGGCGTGACGATGATTTTTGATGAAATCGACCGGGGTGTCGGCGGGGCAACTGCGGATGCCGTGGGGCGGCGTCTGGCGGCGCTGGCCTCGGGCGGGCAGGTCTTGGTTGTGACGCATTCGCCTCAGGTGGCGGCATTGGGCGCGCATCACTGGCGCGTGGAAAAACATGTGAACGAGGGGATGACCACCTCGACCGTTGTTCCGCTGTCCCCAGAGGACCGTGTGGACGAAATTGCCCGGATGGTGTCCGGAGACACGATCACCAAAGAGGCGCGCGGCGCGGCCAAGTCGCTGTTGGCAGGCTAATTTCCGCGGACCATTTTCCCAGGGTTCATTATGTTTTGCGGATCAAGCGCGCGCTTTAGCTGTCCCATGACATCCCAGGCCTCGCCGTGTTCGGCCTGCATGTATTTCAGCTTGCCCACGCCGATGCCGTGCTCCCCCGTGGCGGTGCCGCCCATGGCCAGCGCACGTTGGACCATGCGGTGGGACAGGTCTTCGGCGGCTTTGACCTCTTTCGGATTATCCTGATCAAACAACAGGATAGAGTGGAAGTTCCCATCCCCGACATGCCCCAGAATTGGGCCGGTAATCGGTGACGCCGCAATATCCGCGCGGGTTTCATTCACGGCCTCGGCCAAGCGGGAAATCGGGACGCAAATATCTGTCACTATTGATCGCGCGCCCTGCTTCGAGGCCATGACGGCCCAATGGGCATGGTGGCGCATCGTCCAAAGCGCGTTGCGGTCTTCGGGTTTCGTGGCCCATTCAAAGCCTTTTCCACCGTGATCTGCGACGATCTCTCCGAAGACCTGGGCCTGTTCTTGAACACCCTGCTCAGAGCCGTGGAATTCCACCATCAGGTGCGGGCTTTCGGGCATATCCGAGCCTGAATATGCGTTAAAGGCGCTGGCCGTCGCGGCATCCACAAATTCAATACGCGCCATGGGAATACCCATCTGGATGGTGTCGATCACGGCGGAAACCGCGTCTTCGATCTGATCAAAGGCGCAGACGGCGGCGGTGATCGCCTCGGGCTGGCCGCGCAGTTTCAGGGTGATTTCTGTGATCAGGCCCAGCGTGCCCTCGGCGCCGATAAACATGCTGGTCAGGTCATATCCGGCGCTGGACTTCCGGGCGCGGGTGCCGGTGTGAATAATTCGTCCATCCGCCAGCACCACCTGTAGCCCCAACACGTTGTCGCGCATCGTCCCATATCGCACAGCGGTTGTGCCGCTGGCCCGCGTCGAGGTCATCCCCCCGATCGAGGCATTCGCGCCGGGATCAACAGGAAAAAATAGCCCGGTGGCGCGCAGTTCTGCATTCAGAACTTCGCGGGTGATGCCGGGTTGGACGACGACATCCATGTCCTCGGGCGACAGTTTCAGGATCTTGTTCATGTCGCGGAAATCAACCGAGATGCCACCCGAAAATGCCTGTGCCTGCCCTTCGAGCGAGGTGCCAGCCCCCCAGCCGACAACCGGACAGCCGTTGCGCGCGCAAATCTTCACGATCTCGCTGACCTCTTCGGCTGTTCTGGGATAAACGACAGCATCTGGAGGCGTTAGCGGAAAATGCGTCTCCGACGCCCCGTGTTGTTCCAGATCGGACTTGGAGCGACTGAGCCGTTGCCCTAGAAAGCTAGAGAGTTCTTCGAGCGCGGTCTGGATGGCCATTCTTTTCCTCCGGATGGTGCTGATGCACCCTAGGCCAAGCAGACGGGCCGGAAAAGGGAATAACGTGGGTCACTTAAGGGGCGGTTAATGGCGTTACAGCTGGGAAAGGTACTGGCGGGGGCAGGCGCGCAAGCGGGCCAATCCATCGCTGCTGCGCTTCAGTTGATGCGTCGACAAGGCCCCAGCCAATTCCAGTTTTGGCTTATTGCCCTGGCCATTGGGGTCGGAGCCGGGTTCGCGGCGCTATTCTTTCGCAAGGCAATTGATGCGCTGCAATCCACGCTGTACGGCACGCAGGACGTGGCCCATCTGCACAGCTTTGCTGAAACCCTGCCATGGTACTGGATTTTGATCATTCCGATTCTGGGAGGGCTGATAACGGGGGGTGTCCTTCACCTGTTTACCCCGGATGGGCGGGTGCGCTCGGTCGCGGATGTGATCGAGGGGGCCGCCATGAAAGATGGCCGCGTCGAGGGCAAAGCGGGTATTGCCTCGGCCTTTGCGTCATTGGTGACGTTGTCCACGGGGGGATCGACGGGGCGCGAGGGGCCGGTGGTGCACATGGCCTCGGTGATTTCAAGCTGGGTCAGCGAGCGGTTACACGCAGATGGTATCACGGGGCGTGATTTGTTGGGCTGTGCCGTCGCCGCGGCTGTGTCAGCCAGTTTCAATGCGCCAATCGCAGGGGCGCTCTTTGCGCTAGAGGTGGTCCTGCGCCATTTCGCGGTCCATGCTTTTGCGCCCATCGTGATTGCCAGCGTTGCGGGTACAATCATCAACCGGCTGGAATTCGGCGGTGTGACCGAGTTCCATTTACCTCAGGGAAATACGCTGGAGTTCTATGTCGAACTGCCGGCGTTTCTTCTGTTGGGGTTGATCTGCGGTGTCGTGGCTTTTGCGCTTATGCGGACGGTTTTCATCGTCGAGGACGCGGCCAATCAGGTACAAGCCGGAACCGGATTGCCGCGGTGGCTACGCCCGGCGGTGGCTGGGGCGCTGCTGGGGGCGCTGGCGATCGGCTTTCCGCATATAATCGGGGTTGGGTATGAAACCACCTCGGCGGCGCTGACGGGGCAGCTGTTGTGGCACGAAGCAATCGTTTTTGCGGTGCTCAAGGTGATTGCCGTCTCGATCACGATGGCAGGTCGGATGGGCGGGGGCATGTTTTCCCCGGCGCTGATGATTGGGGCATTGACGGGGCTGGCCTTTGGGCTGGTGGCGACAAGTATTTTCCCCGAGGTGTCAGGTTCGCATACTCTCTATGCGTTGGCCGGCATGGGAGCCGTTGCCGCGGCGGTCTTGGGGGCCCCGATTTCCACCACCATGATTGTGTTCGAACTGACGGGCGATTGGCAGACCGGGTTGGCGGTGATGGTGGCTGTGTCCTTGTCTACGGCGCTGGCGTCGCGCCTGGTGGACAGGTCGTTCTTTCTGACACAGCTGGAACGGCGGGGCATTCATCTGGCCGCCGGGCCGCAGGCCTATTTGTTGGCGATGTTCCGTGCTGCCACGCTGATGCGCAAACCCGAGGACCCAGGCGCCGCCGACCCGGACAGGTGCGCCGAGATGGTCGAGGACGGTATATATGTCGATGCGAACGCCACCCTCGAAGAGGCCATGCCGCTGTTTGACAAGGCGGGGACGCCCTTTTTGCCGGTGGTGACGCTGCACAAAGATAAAGCGCCCCAAATCTGGGGCGCCCTGTTTCATGTCGATGCGCTAAAGGCGTTCAATCGGGCCCTGGCGGCAACCGCCGCAGAAGAGCACAGTTAGACGCGCTCGACCGCCAGCACGTCAGTTTTGTAAAAGGCCAGATAGTCTTTGATGCGTTCGGCATCTGTTGTGGGGGCCTCGTAGCTCCAGGCGGCATCCGTCAGCGTGGTGCTTTTGGTGACGATGGAATAATGCGTGGCATTCCCCTTCAAAGGACAATGGGTCGTTTTCTCGGTTTTATCCAGAAAGGCCATCGCGATGTCGCTGCGGGGGAAATAGATCACGGCGGGTAGGCCGTCCTCGTTCAGTTCCAGCGCATTTTTGGTTTCGCCCAGCACGGCGCCGCCAGCGCGGACAACCCATGTGCCTGCGGCTTTGTGAATGGTCATCGTTTTCCCCATGTCGTCTCTCCCCGGAGTATCGTCCGTTCATGACCGCGCGTTGTGACAGAGTGATGTCAGAGCGGTTCTGTTGCTTGGCGCAACCATACCCGAGCCTCCTCGCTTAACCGAGGGCCGATTTTGTCGCGGCACGTAGCGTGATATTGATTGATCCACTCCACCTCGGCCAGGGACAGCATATCGCGCGCAATCAAGCGGCGATCAATCGGAACCCAGGTGAGCGTGTCAAACGCATACATAGGCCGGTCATCGGCGCCGTCCATGGCGGGGGCATCCTGAACGACAATAAGGTTCTCGATGCGAATGCCAAAGGCACCTTCGCGGTAATATCCGGGCTCATTCGACAGGATCATTCCTGGTTTCAACGGGACCTCGGATACCCGGCTCAGCCTTTGTGGGCCCTCGTGGACACATAGGTACACGCCGACCCCGTGGCCGGTTCCGTGGTTGTAATCCAGGCCCGCCACCCACAGTGGATAGCGCGCAATCGCATCCAGATCCCGCCCGGCCAATCCCTTGGGAAACCGCAGCCGAGATATGCCAATCATGCCTTGTAAGACGCGGGTAAAGCAGGATTTTTCCTCATCCCCAACAGTGCCAATGGGCAGGGTGCGGGTGATGTCTGTGGTCCCGTTCAGGTACTGCCCGCCACTGTCCAGAACGATCAGTTGCCCGTCCTCAAGCGTCTGGTTGGTTGCCTCTGTGACACGGTAATGGATCACGGCGCCGTTTGGACCCGTGCCCGAAATCGTGTCAAAGCTGATATCCAACAGCGCATTTGTCGCGCGCCGATAGGATTCCAAATTCCTGACCATGTCGATTTCGGTGATCGAGCCGGGGGGCTGTGCATCGAACCAAGTGAGGAATTCGCACATAGCAGCGCCATCGGTCAGATGTGCGGCCTTGGTCGCGGTGATCTCGGCATCGGTTTTGCAGGCTTTGGGCAGGATGCACGGGTCTTGCGCCCATGCGATGGCCAGACCGGCCTCGTCCAGATCCCGGACCACCTGCAAGGGGGCGCTGGCACGGTCCATCCGCACTGGCCCGGTGAGCGACCGTAGCGCTGCCTCGAACGCAGCCGGGGGGCGGATGGTGACGTCCGCGCCCAGATGAGCAAGAACACGGTCGTCCAGCTTGGCCGTATCAATGAACAGGCTCAGCCGTCCGGTATCGTGCAGGATGGCAAAGCAATGCGGTACTGGGTTTTTCGGAATGTCAGAGCCGCGGATGTTCAGCAGCCAGGCGATGGAATCGGGGAGGGTGAGCACGACGGATTCGTGTTTGGCCTTCTTCAAGGCTTCGGCGATGCGGGCGCGTTTTGCGCTGTGGGTCTCGCCTGCCAGCGCGTCTGGATAGATTGAGACTGTCCCCTGTGGAGGGGCTGGTTGATCCGGCCAGATTCGATCAACCAGATTGGAAACCGGGCGCAGTGTGATGCCCGACTCTTTGAGGATTTGTTCCAGGTTTTCAATCTCTTCTGCGGTGTGCAGCCAGGCATCAAAGCCAACAATACCGCCCCGCGGCAACTGTTCCAAAAGCCAGTCCCCCAGGCGGGTCTCGGGCCAGGGCACAGGGGTGAAATGATCCAGATCTACCTGCGTCTTGACCTGCGTGCGGTAACGCCCGTCGATGAAAACTCCCGCCACATCCATCAGTGCAGCGCAAAACCCGGCGGATCCTGTGAACCCGGTCAGCCATGACAGTCGATCGTCACGCGGCGCCACGTATTCGCCCTGATGGGCATCCGCACGCGGGATCAAAAACCCTGCCAGCCCCTCGCGTCGCAGCTCGTCCCGTAGACGGAACAGACGCCCGGGGCCCTTTGTCGGATCCGAGGTTTCGTGAAAGCTCTGGAACATGTGTCACCCCTCTGAGTTGCCGCCAGTTGTGCAAATCCCGGCAGGGGGCGCAAGGGCTTAGCTGGCCCTCTTTATCCCCATCATCCGGGCACGGGCACGCGGATCCTGGTCAAACAGGGTGGCAAGCTGCTCGGTCATGGCCCCGGCAAGCTGCTCGACGTCGGTGATCGTCACGGCGTGCTGATAATAGCGGGTCACATCGTGGCCGATGCCGATGGCGATTAGTTCGACGAATTTCTTTTTTTCCACCATGTCGATCACGTCGCGCAGGTGTTTTTCCAGATAATTCGCCGGGTTCACCGACAGGGTGGAATCATCCACAGGCGCCCCGTCTGAAATCACCATCAGGATTTTGCGCTGTTCGGGACGAGCCAACATGCGACGGTGCGCCCATTCCAGGGCCTCGCCGTCGATGTTTTCCTTCAGCAGGCCCTCTTTCATCATCAGACCCAGATTATCGCGGGTCCGGCGCATCGGGGCGTCGGCCTTTTTATAGATAATGTGGCGCAGATCGTTCAGACGGCCAGGTTGCTGTGGGCGCCCTTCGGCCAGCCATTTTTCGCGGCTCTGTCCACCTTTCCAGGCGCGGGTGGTAAAGCCCAGAACCTCGACCTTGACGTCACAGCGTTCCAGCGTCCGCGCCAGAACATCGGCGCAGATCGCCGCGATCGAGATCGGACGCCCCCGCATCGACCCCGAGTTGTCCAGCAGCAGGGTCACAACGGTATCGCGGAATTCGGTGTCTTTTTCGACCTTGAACGACAGCGGAGTCGTCGGGTTCGCCACCACGCGGGCCAGACGGCCGGCGTCCAGAATGCCCTCTTCCATGTCGAAAAGCCACGAGCGGTTCTGCTGTGCTTGCAGGCGGCGTTGCAGTTTGTTCGCCAGACGGCCCACGGCGCCTTTCAAGGGCTCCAGCTGCTGATCCAGATAGGCGCGCAGGCGCTCAAGCTCGGCAGGTTCGGCCAGTTCCTCGGCGGGGATTTCTTCGTCAAACTGGGTGTCAAACGCGGTGTAATTCGGGTCCGCATCCGAGATCGGGGCAGGGGGCGGGGGTTCCAGCGGGGCGTCGCCTTCGGGAAGCTCGGATTCATCCGACATTTCCTCGTCGGCCATGTCATCCATCGAGACCTGCGCCTCGGAGCTATCCTGGGTCTCGTCCTGCGATTGTTCGGGATCGGCCTCGACCTCTTGGTCATCCTGATCGTCCTGACCCTGCGCATCCGGGTCGTCCTGTTCTTCGGCGTCGTCTTGCGCGTCGTCCTGGTCTTCATCTTCGGGTTGGTCAGGGTCCTCGCCCAACTGATCGCCATAGCCCAGATCCTCGATGATCTTGCGCGCAAAACGGGCGAATTCCGATTGATCGGACAGCTTTTCCTGCAAATCTTCCAGCGTGCCGCCGGCCTGATCCTGGATAAAGCCCTCCCACAGGTGCATTACATTGCCAGCGGCTGCGGGCAAATCGCGCCCCGTGGCCAGATGACGGATCATATATCCCGCAGCAATGGGCAGAGGTGCGTCGGCGGCCTGGGTGATCTGATCATAGCCCAGGCGTTTGGCCTCGGTTTCGATTTTGGCGTCGATATTGCCGGCAGTACCGGGCATGTCGCGCGCGCCCATGGCTTCGCAGCGGGCGGTTTCCATTGCTTCATAGATCGAGCGGGCCATATCGCCCGGCGGGGCATAGCGCGCATGAACGCCGTCGTCATGATATTTGCGCTGCATCGCCAGCGCATCCGCGGTGCCACGGGCCAGCAGAACCTCGTCACGGGTCATGCGGCGGGTCACTTGCGGCAGGCGCATCGTGTCCCCGGCGATCCCCGCAGGATCAACCGAATAATTTACGCTCAGATCGGGATCATCCGCCAGAACCTTGGTCGCTTCGGCCAGGGCTTTCTTAAAGGGATCGGCGGGGTTATCGGTCTTGGTCATCGCGGCTGCCGGACTGTTCAAATGTAATTTCCAGCACCCTAATCCGAGGGAACGCAATTGACCATAGCGGGCGGACACGTCGTGAAGGTTCGCCGCGTCACATCCAGTTTCCGTATCGGTGGTTTTGACGTATGTTGAACCAAAGGCAGGGCATCAAATGAAGATCATTTATTGCGCATATGGCGCGTCGAAATATGCGGATCAGCTGGTGCAATCGGTGCGCTCTGTACTGGCGCATCACCCAGATGCCCTGATCGAGGTTCACACGACCCCGGATTTCGCCCCGTTGCTGGCGGCGCTGCCTGTTTCGGTCATCGTGGGGGATGATGTCGCGCGCGCAAGCGATTGGCATGATCCACTGATGAAACTACGCGCGATCTGTCGCGCGACCGAGGCGAACGAGCCGTTCGTTTATCTGGACAATGACACCTGTGTGGCTGGCTCTTTGGCCGGGGCGTGGAATTTGTTGGGACGGTTCGATTGCCTAGGGGTGCAGTCGCCGATTCATGACCAGCGGGGATTCTTGAACCTTCAAGAGGCACCAGGCCTGACCCGCCCTGCGCCTCAGGTCTTTCCGGAATGGAACGGAGGCGTGTTGTTCTTTGCGGGGACGGATGGGGCACGACGCGTTGCTCAGCACTGGTTGCAGATCCAAGAGCGCGGAATCTCCGGGGGCGGAGACCAGTGGCCCCTGGCCGAGGCGTTGTGGAGCAGTGGCGCGCGCCTGCATGCCTTGCCTGCGAACTACAATTGCCGACTGCCGGCCAGCCCGGTGGTATACGGCCCCCTGACGATTCTGCATGCGGACCACCCCGATCTGGCGCAGGTGGCACGTGTCTTGAATGCGAATCACGGGTTGCGGCAGGTGGTGCAAGAACGGGACCGCTATGCGATCCGGCTGGACCCTCAGAACGGGCAGCGATGCTTCTGATCTGTCAGCTCAGCAAGAGCGAGCGGCACTCGTCAATTCGACGCAGCGCCAGGATATTGGCAATCCGCGCCCCGCGCGGGTCCTGATCAAAGGTGCCGCGGCTCAGCAGCACGGCCTGCGCCTGTTTTGCCTCGATCCGCCAGGACAGAATTTCGCGACCGCGGGCGTCGGGTGTCATGGCCTCCAGGATGTCGACGACACTGGCGCGTTGACGTTTGGTCTGCTCCGAGGCGTCGCCGTCAAATAGCCACTGGAACTCCATCTGTGCGGACAATCGCCCAGCACAGGTTGCAAAAAACCGAAGCTGATCATCACCAGAAGACCGCGCAAGGGCGACCGTGGCCGAAAAAAAGCCACCCATTAAAATTGCCCCAACAAGAGTTTTTAAGACGCGCATAAATTAGACTTTAAGGTCAAAAATAAGCCTATCAACCGTGCAAAATGAAAACTTTTGGGGCTGAGGGCGCAAAGCCACAGTCGCGCAACACGAAAAACGGCGCCCCGAGGGGCGCCGTGTATCTCATTAGATAGATGGTAGACTTATTTCATCGCCATCGAAGCAGCGCTTTCCGGCAGCTCTTCGTCGAAACAGCGCTGATAGAATTCGGCGACGGTCTGGCGCTCCAGCTCGTCGCATTTGTTCAGGAACGACAGGCGGAAGGCATAGCCAACATTGCGGAAAATCTCGGCGTTCTGCGCCCAGTTGATCACGGTCCGAGGCGACATCACAGTGGACAGATCCCCGTTCATGAACGCGGTCCGTGTCAGATCGGCCAGCGTCACCATCTGAGCAATCTGCTTGCGCCCGCTTTCGGTGTTGTAATGCGGGTTTTTGGACAGAACGATCTGTGTTTCGGCATCATGTGACAGATAGTTCAGTGTGGCGACCAGAGACCAACGGTCCATCTGCGCCTGGTTGATCTGTTGCGTGCCATGATACAGGCCTGTGGTGTCGCCCAGACCGACTGTGTTCGCTGTGGCGAACAGGCGGAAATAGGGGTTCGGCGTGATGACTTCGTTCTGGTCCAGAAGGGTCAGTTTGCCGTCGGCTTCCAGCACGCGCTGGATCACAAACATCACGTCTGCGCGGCCGGCGTCATATTCGTCGAACACGATCGCGGTCGGGTTCCGCAGAGCCCAGGGCAGGATGCCTTCGTGGAATTCGGTGACTTGTTTGCCGTCTTTCAGCTTGATCGCGTCTTTACCGATCAGGTCAATCCGGCTGATGTGGCTATCCAGGTTCACACGCACACAAGGCCAGTTCAGGCGCGCGGCAACCTGTTCGATATGTGTGGATTTACCCGTGCCGTGGTAGCCTTGGATCATCACGCGGCGATTGCGCGAGAACCCGGCCAGAATTGCCAAGGTCGTGTCGGGGTCGAACTTGTAGGTCGGGTCGATCTCGGGGACCCGGTCGGCACGTTCGGCAAAGCCCTTTACGGTCATATCCGTGTCGATGCCAAATACATCGCGAACGGAAATATCTTCGGTGGGTTTTGCGTTAATATCCATTGTGCCGTCCGCCATCATTTTGTCTGTAATTCGGGGCCGGAAATCCCGGCATCCGAGTGGTGCAACATAAACGAGCGAAGGGCAAGAGGGGCCGCGTGATTCCGCCGCGTCTGATTGCCCTATGACGTCACTCCATCGTGACCAGATGTGTGCGCTGCTGACCTGTCCTTTGGTCGCGCGTTGCAGGGAAATAAGCTATCATTCGGAAATCCACACAGGAGAGTGCGATGAACAGACGAATGATTTTGCTGGGCGGATTGGGTGTGTTGGTCGCAGGGCCGGGTGCTGCTGCGAGCCAGTTCGAGGTGACCCGTACCAAGGCCGAATGGCGGGCCATGTTGACGCCGCTGCAGTACAAGGTCATGCGCGAAGAGGGAACTGAGCGGGCAGGCAGCTCTCCTTTGGACAAACTCTATGACGCGGGGACATACCATTGCCGTGGCTGCGATCTGCCGCTCTATTCGTCCAAGCACAAATTCGACAGCGGGACGGGCTGGCCCAGCTTTTGGCAGGCCTTGTCAGGTGGGATCGAAACCAAACAGGACCGCAAACTGTTTTCGGTACGGACAGAATGCCATTGCCGCCGATGCGGCAGCCATTTGGGGCATATCTTCAACGATGGTCCCCGGCCGACGGGAAAGCGGCACTGCATCAACGGTGTGTCGCTGAAATTCAGCGCGGCTTGAAATGAAAACGGGCGGGGAATTCCCCGCCCTGTTTCGGTGTGCCGAGGTTACTTGAAGTTCCGGCTTTCCTTGATCTGATCCCAGGCCCAGACGACCTCTTGCAGTTGCTCTTCTTGGCTGCGATCACCGCCGTTCATGTCGGGGTGCAGAACCTTGATCAGTTTCTTATAAGCCTTGCGCACCTCGGCTTTGCTCCAGAAATCCTTGGCTTCAAGGATGTCGATGGCGCGGCGTTCGGTCGGCGGCAGACGGCGACCGCCTGTATTGGCTTTGCCGGGGTTCTGGGTTGCGTTGCCGCCCAGCACTTGATGTGGATCTTCGATGCCCAGACGGGCCCAGGCCGCCTGTTCAGGATCGCCCAAGGGACGCGTCTGGCGTTCCCAGACTTTGTCCTTGGACATCTGAGCATTCAGTTCGGCCTCGGTCGTGCCGTCAAAGAAGCTCCATTTCTGGTTATATTCGCGCACGTGGTCTTTGCAGAACCAAAAGAATTCATCCAGAACGTCCGGCGCCTTGGGCGCACGGTACTTGCCGGGTTCCTGGCATCCTTCGTGTTCGCAAACGCGTTGCGAGGTCTCAAAGGCACCAGACATGCTGCGACGTCCACGCGGATTTTTCTTTTTGGCCGACGAGACAGACATGTCGAAACCGAAGGGGTCAGATTTTGCCATGGGATCACCTATTCGACTCGGACGGTGGAGTTTAGACTTTTTGACGCCAAGTTGAAGGGGCGTCCGTGATAAAATGGGAGGAAAAGCGCCGAAAATCCGTGTTCTGCTGCTCTTTTTCGTGTCTAATCGGTTGTTTTCGAATATTAATTTGTTTTTTCTGCGTCTGCATTATCTGTCGTGTTTGCGGTGGTTTCCGCAGATTTCAGCCGCTCGGCACGGGCAATCAATACCGAGGTCGCGGGGCTGTTCAGATCATCGGCATCCTCGACGCCATTATCGCCCGAAACGGGGAAGAAACTGTCGGGGGTTTCCTCGTGATCTTTGGTGTCTGGCGGGCCACCGACCGGCGTCGGGGCGGCCAGAAGGCGAGGTTGAAAATCCTCGACGTTTCCTTGCAACGGGCGGCGGAACACCAGCACATTTCGGTAGTTTGTCGTGACGTTTGTCAGCCCATGGCGTTCCTCACTCGGGAGGGTCTCAGCGCGCTGATACTCCCAGCCTTCGGCGCCCATGCGGTTCATCACATCCTGCAAGGCATTGGCAAACCGTGCCTCGTGACCGCGTACGCCTTTTGCTTTCAGCCCCTTCACCGGGGCGGGAATGACCTTGTACTCATACTGTGACATATATTTTGTCCGTGCTCGAAATCCCCGCAACAATATCAGCAGTTTGGCAAAAGGCAAAAGCCATCCGCACCGTTCGCTGCACTTAAGAAACGTCAATGCCCCGAGATTAGCGTTCTGCGCCTCAATCAGGGGGATTTCATGGCTGGAAATGAAAACTGGATTTTCACTGAAAAGGCACGCGATTGCGGGGCATCGCGCGGCTGCTGTGGGGTGTGTGGGCGGCGGAACCTGCGGTTTCAGTTTCAGGTGAGGAACATGAAAACCCACCAAAGCATGTGGGTGGGGTCCAGCTGTATCCTGAAATTCGGGTTGTCCGTGATGTCCGGCGGCACACGCCTGCCCACGCCCGAGGCCAAGGCAAAGCTGGCCCGGATCATGCGGGGCTTGTGATCCTGGTTATTTACGGATGCTCATGGGTTTGCCAACGAAATCAGGGACTGGCAAATCCTGATGCGCCCCCAGCATCCTTTGTACCTTTTCGGCCACGTCGGATGGGTAGGGCGCAACGCGTGGGCCGCTCATGTCGATATGCAGCGTAATGCCCTCGCCGGTGGCCGCGACCCAGCCGTCCGAGTGGTACAGCCATTGGGCATAATGGAATTTCTTGCTGTCGCTATCCAGCAGTTGAAATCCGACGCGAACCTTGTGGCCGACATGCAGTTCGCGCAGGTACCGGACCCGGAAATCCGCAGTATAGGTGGTGTGCTTGCGGGTTGCCGCATAGTCGGGACCAAATCCCATCAGGACAAACGCCTGGTCCACGCCTTGATCGAACAGGACGTTGTAATAGGCCATATTCAGGTGGCCATTATAGTCGATCCATTCTGGCAGAACTTCCATTTCCGACGAAATGAACGGCGCTTTTTCCTGCATGGTTTTCCCTTTCTGGCATGCGATGCTGCGCCCAGCCTAGTGAAGCCGGGCGGGCATGACCAGAGCTTGGGTTACAGGCCCAGTTTCTTCGAGATCAGCTGATTGACGGCGGCCGGGTTGGCCTTGCCGCCGGTGGCTTTCATCACCTGCCCCACGAACCAGCCCGCAAGTTTGGGGTTGGCCTTGGCCTTCTCGACCTGAGCAGGGTTGGCGGCGATGATCTCGTCTACGGCGGTTTCAATCGCGCCCATGTCGGTGACCTGTTTCATACCGCGCTTTTCAACGATATCGGCTGGGTCGCCGCCTTCGGTATAGACGATTTCGAACACGTCCTTGGCGATCTTGCCGCTGATGTCGCCGGCTTTGATCAGCTTGATGATTCCTGCCAGTTGAGCGGGGCTGACGGGGCTTTCGGTGATGTCATGGTCTTCTTTTTTCAGACGACCGAACAGTTCATTGATGACCCAGTTGGCGGCCAGTTTGCCGTCGCCAGCATCTGCGACTACGGCGTCGAAATAAGCGGCATTCGCCACCTCGGCGGTCAGCACAGAGGCGTCATATTCGGACAGACCGAAGTTTTTGACAAAGCGGGCTTTTTTCTCGTCCGGCAGTTCGGGCAGACCGGCCTTGATGTCATCCACCCAGGCTTGTTCAATTTCCAGCGGCAGCAGGTCAGGATCGGGGAAGTAGCGGTAGTCATGCGCCTCTTCCTTGGACCGCATGGACCGGGTTTCGTTTTTGTCGGGGTCATACAGACGGGTTTCCTGAACGACCTCGCCACCGGCTTCGACGATGGCTATCTGGCGGCGGGCCTCGACTTCGATCGCGGCCTGGATGAATCGCATCGAGTTCATGTTCTTGATTTCGCAGCGCGTGCCCAAGTGGCCGAAATCCTGCGTTTCCATGTATTTTTCAAACTGTCCGGGACGACAAATCGATACGTTCACGTCAGCCCGCAGGTTGCCGTTTTGCATATTGCCATCACACGTGCCCAGATAGCGCAGGATCTGGCGCATTTTGGTGACATATGCGGCGGCCTCTTCGGGGCCACGGATGTCGGGACGGCTGACGATCTCCATCAGGGCGACGCCCGTCCGGTTCAGGTCCACAAAGGACATGTTGGGATCCATGTCATGCACGGATTTGCCCGCGTCCTGTTCCAGGTGGATGCGCTCGATACGAACCAGACGTGCGACGCCGGGGCCCATATCGACCAGGATTTCGCCTTCGCCCACGATGGGGTGATAGAGCTGCGAAATCTGATAGCCCTGAGGCAGGTCAGGGTAGAAATAGTTCTTGCGATCAAAGGCGGACCACAGGTTGATCTCGGCCTTCAGGCCCAGCCCGGTGCGCACGGCCTGTTCCACACAGTAGTCGTTGATGACGGGCAACATGCCGGGCATCGCCGCGTCCACAAAGGCAACGTTGCTGTTCGGCTCTGCTCCGAATTGGGTGGACGCACCGGAAAACAGTTTCGCATTCGAGCTGACCTGCGCATGGACCTCCATACCGATCACGAGTTCCCAGTCATGCTTTGCGCCAGCAATCACCTTGGGTTTCGGGGTCTCATAGGTCAGGTCCAGCATCGTATCCGCCCTTTGTCACAGGATTTGACCCGCGTTCTAGGACAGGGGTGCAAAAGGGGCAAGAGGGTCCAGCGTGGAATGGCCCAGCCGGTTAGGCCCTAGGCAGGATTTGCGGGCCTTTTTCGCCAAATACGACGCGGGCGCCGTTGCGAATATCGGATTCGAAATGCCGGGCGATGCGACGAAAGGCACTGCCGCGGCCCTTTTCAACCAGCTTTTCGTTGAACACCAGGTCGTCTTCGGACATCGAATCTTTCTCGGCCAGGGCCCAGACCAGCGGGTGAATCTCGCGCAGATGCTCGTTCAGGACCCAGTCAAAGGCTGCGCGCAGGGCGCTGACTTGCTCTTGGTGCTGAGACCCTTTCAGGCGCATCGCGTGCATCGTCACCGCGCAGAAGGCGGCAAACAGATTGGCGGTGTGCTGGTCGGGGCGGCGGTGCAGGATGTCGTGCATGCCTTCGACGAAAAGACCCGGTTCCAGCAGGTTCAGAACTTCGCTGTCCAGCCGCAAGGCGTCCAGACAGGTCCATGTATACCCGCCCGCGCCCCAGACGTCCGCGGTCAGGGCGGCCATGCGGCGGGCCTGGACCTCTAGCTGTTGATACGACCCAAACCAGCGCGGAAGCATAAATCGCCCAAAGGCACGCATGTGGCTGGGATTCGAAGGGTCCAGGTCAATCAGATCCTCAAAATCGTCAACGACACGGGATTGTGGGTTGGATTGGGCTGGCAACAGCGCGCAGCGCGCCGAGGCCAGAGCAGGGCTGTTTTGTTCGAATGCATCAAAACGGTCCAGAATGTCTGCTGCACTTCCCATCAACGCATGAAAGGCTTTGGCGCGGGGTTTGGTTGGCTCTGCGGTGGGCTCGGATCCGTGAAAGGCCCAGGCGACGTCCTGAAGGGCTTGCAACACGACCAGCGCCACGCCGTAATCCTTGGGGCAGTCTTCGAGCGCGTATTCCAAATGCGCGAGCGCGGGCAGGTCTTCGATATCGGCCGGGTCAATGCGGCCTGCTCGGATCTGCTTAACCAAGGGGTCCACGACATCGGCCCGCGCCCCATAGGAGAGCAGGTCCGCAAGGGGCATATCCGCCTCGGTCCGGGCGCGTTTGCGATCATGGTGGCGCAATTCTGTGCCCAGCTCGTCCCACATGTCCTGACGGGCCAGGAATTGCCCGCGCGAGATGACATATTCGCGCCGGGATTGCTCTGCGCTGGTTTCGGTGACGGGGATGTCCAAGGCACGCTGCAACCGGATCGGCATCGGCCCCGGAGGTGGGACCGCCACCTCCGCTGCGCCAACACCCTCAGAGGTGGGACGCTGCGCCCGGCGCAAGAACCGGGCAGAGCCCAGCTTTAACCGGGCGTTTTTGGACAAGAGTTGTTTCATACCATAACGCAATCAGTTTTGTGTTTCAGTCATTCAACTCAAAGTTTCTGTCCGAAACATGGCCAAGTCTGGCTTCTTTTCAGGTTTTTGCGTGTGTGAGTCGGGCGTTGATCGCGCTATGGTAGATATTCAGGGGCGCTTAACGCCCTTCGGTGACGTAAAGTAAGGGGCGCGTCACAAAAGAGGCAGATTCTGACAAAAGCCGCGGAATCGTTTCGGCAACTTCCCCTGCGGATCCGGCCCGTCCAATCGGAACCATATGGGCGATTCGTGCCAGCCGATCCGGGCCTCCCCTTTGCGTGAATCTCTGTCTTGATCAGGCCGGGGCGCACGGCGTTAACACGCATTCCCACGGGTGCCAGCTCGTCGGCAAGGCCCAGAGTGAATGTGGCGATTGCCCCCTTGGTCGTGGCATAATCCACATATTGGTATCGCTGATACCTGCGCTCCCTCGGGTGATCAGGATGCTGTGCTGGGTCATAGTGGTCTCCTCTGTTGAGAGGAGGATCAGGTCAGAGTCACCTTTGCGTCAACCTTGATCGGTTTGTCCGAGAACCAGCGGCGCAGTTCAGGCGCATTCGGAAGGCAGGACAGCGGAAGCTGCACCCTGCGCCCCCCTGCCAGTTCCAAATGTGGTGCGCGGGCAAAGAATGGCGCCGAGCGCGCCCCAACAGCCCGGATGCCTGACAGTGGAAACGTCCAGTGTTTGTTCCCGTAGTAGATGTTCAGATGGGTTTCGGTCATCCAGGCGCCTGACCGTTTGCGCGTCAGAAACTGTTTCCAGAACACCGCCGTCAACAGGGCAACAGTGCCAATCAGAATAACCATCTGCCAATCCGGCAGCCGCGTGGCCATCAGGAACAAGAACACCCAAGCCAAGACGACAGAGATCGCCCAGATCAGGTGCAGCGGGTCCAGCCCGCGCCAATGGTATTCTTCGATGCGATTCATGACAGAACTATGGGGCCTTGGCCGAAGGAAAAATATGGTTAACAGACCCACAAAAGCACAAATTCCCGTGCGTCTGTGGCGAGGATGT
>Ga0070725_10000568_pt1 | contig 24508 bp, 23 predicted proteins | sample tdDd002_FD_69781 | JGI IMG/M metagenome (GOLD analysis project Ga0070725, IMG submission 69781) | Marine sediment microbial communities from the Atlantic coast under amendment with organic carbon and nitrate - tdDd00.2 | ecosystem: Environmental > Aquatic > Marine > Coastal > Sediment | place... | reverse complement strand
TTTCTATCTTCTACTGAAGTTACAATTTTTTTGATGAATTCAAATCTTTTTTTATCTGACGCTTCAACAGAGGTTTTGCTATCCATCTTAACACCAGTTGCAACAAATGGTGCAACTTGATCATTATCTTTGATTTCAGCAACCTTTGAGATAAGTGTTTCTAAACCATTATTGTTTGTCTTTGTAGAAATTGTTTCAACAACTGGACATCCAAGCTGCTTACTAAGTTTTGCAATATCTATTTTAGTTTTCTTCTTTTGTGTCATATCACTTTTGTTTAAAGCAACAACTACAGGAATATTCAGTTCAAGTAATTGACTTGTAAAGAATAAACTCCTATTTAGGTTTGTCGCATCTACAATGTTGATGATGACATCAGGATTCTCAGTTCTAATAAACTCACTTGTAATAGATTCCTCTGATGTAAATGGTGACATAGAGTATGCACCTGGTAAATCTATGGCGGTCATTTCCATTCCAGTTCTATTTAGTGTGCTTTTTATTTGACCTTCTTTTTTATCGACTGTAACACCAGCCCAGTTTCCAACATGCTCGATTTTGCCTGTAATGGCGTTAAATAATGTGGTTTTACCACTGTTAGGATTTCCTGTTAATGCTATTTTCATTGTTGCCTCCCAAGTATAAGTATATTGTTAGCCGGGGCTAACTTTTAATGTAAAAAAATATAAGTTCATATAAAAAAGTTAACCTAGGCTAACTTTAATACCAAATTTTACTGGTTCCCACTATGGCAACCAGTTTTATGCTATACAATAATAGCTTCTGCTAATTCTTGATCAATGCTGTATCTAGCATCTTTAACAGAAATAACGTAGTTTTCGGCAAGCTCAGAAATAATTGTTATTTTTTCGCCTTCATAACAGCCTAATGTGAATAAAAAACTTTTTAATTCTTCATCATTGGCAAGGATCTCTTTAATTGTATATTCAGTGTTTATTTCACCTTGTGCTAAATTAGAAATTCTGCCAGTTACATCATTAGCAACTGCGGAATTCATAAGTGTGTTGTTGATTACATTTTCCATAGATACCCTCCCAAGGCTTTAAACCTTTACTTCAATGTTGTGTTTATCTAAGTATGACTCGATGGATGTCATCATCGCATCGCTTATAACATGTTCCATTTTACAAGCGTTTTCGGATGCTTCAGTAGGGGAGAGCCCTAAAGAACATTCGAGAAAACGAGTGATTAATTCATGTCGTATAAATATCTTCTTTGATAATTCAAGACCCTTCACAGTCAATGTGATGCTACCATAAGGTTCTTTATTAATAAGGCCCTTCTCTTTGAGAGATTTCATTGCTTTTGTGACACTTGGTTTAGAAACCTCAAGTTTCTTTGCAATGTCTGCCACATGGGCATGACCTTCATTTCTTTCTAATAGATACACTGTTTCTAAGTACATCTCCATTGATTCGTTATGAGCCATGAAAACACTCCAATCTATAAATAAATATCAATTATTATGATATCAAATTGAGAGAGGGATGTACACTTGGTTAAAAATATTAATAACGATTCTCAATACCGATTACAGTTAATATAATAACAATCATTCTCAATTAATGCAATAGTATTTGCAAAGTTTTTCCTGAATTATTGTGAAAAAAATGATTGTAATATGCTATTTAACGTAATATTTAATTTGGAATCAGTTTTTTTTCAGCGAAAGCAACAATATTCTTACAGTATTTTGTTGAAATTACGCCTAAAATTATTTGACCGACTGCAAGGCCAATAAGCATATGCACAAATGATAACTGAGCCCCTAATATCATAGAAGGGATAATAACAACAAGTGTACCGATTGAATTGATAATCAGGGCAATTTTAGAAAGTCCCAATGCGTTTAGAACCTGTGAATTGAAGTTATATAAATTCAGTCCAATACTGCCAACAGCAACAATTGATAGGTAGATAAACGTTAAATGAATGACGATTGGATCTTTCGAAAATAACAGAATCAAAGGCTTTGAGAATAATGCTATAATAAGTAAAATGAAAGTACTGGTAAAGAGAGCTGTTTTAACAAGCAGTTGTTGGATGTCTCTTACACGACCATATTCTTTTGCACCGTAATTTTGACCGACTAAAGGGACGATACTACTGCCAATAGCCATCGCAATAATGAGTGAAAAACCTTCGATACGGCTACCGATGGCGACGGATGCAACTGTATCGGTACCACCAATTTGTGCAGAAAGTGATGTCAGACATAGGCGAATCACTTGTGGAAGTAGAACGACGCATGCACTGGGGACGCCTAAAGCAATGATATTTTGCCATGATTCCAGCAGCGTAGATAGTTTTGGCACGCGTAAGTCGATTAAGTTGTGAATCCGGTAGTTATAGTAGAGTGATCCAATCATACCTACAAAGCGGGAGATGACAGTTGCTATTGCAGCGCCTTCAATGCCAAGGGCAGGGATACCAAACCATCCAAAGATAAAAATTGGATCTAAAACCATATTGAGCAATGCGCATGTCAGCATAATTTTAAATGGTCGAATGGTGTCGCCTATGGCACGCATGGCACCATCGCTAACTGGTGGCATCATAACCACAATGACAGAACTGTACCAAATGGTCATAAATGATTTTGTAAGAGGTAATGTCTTGTCATTTGCCCCCATATAAGTGAAGAGGGAATCCATTGACAGAAGCCCTAGTATAGAGAACACAGCAACTAAGATGATGGAAAGTAGGATACCATCTGTCGCAATGCGTTGGACTTTTCTATGATTGTTGTTGCCATATGCTCTTGCAAGAAGTGAAGCTGCACCTGTACTGATGCCAGTAGAAATTGCACCTGCCATCATAACGATTGGGAAAGTGAAGCCCATTGCTGCTAAAGCGTCTTTGCCGAGCTTTCCGACAAAATATGTATCTGTTATATTGAATAGAGCAAAAGCAAGCATACCACCAATGGTTGGTATTGCAAGTTCGTATAAATGTTTCTGAATAGGTCCCGTTGTTAAATCTTTCAATGTGTCCTCCATGATGTATTGTAATATGAATATGTAGTCAATTATAAACCTTATAGTGATTATAAGGTCAAGAGGAAATTATGAATAAAAAATATAAAATTGGTGAAGTTGCAAAATTAAAAAATACTGATGCCCAGACTTTGAGATATTATGACCGCCTGGGTCTATTAAAACCCGAAATCGTTGATGAACGGAATAGCTATAGATATTATTCAGAGCGACAGTTTATAGATGTGGACCGAATTAAATTCTATAAGCAGATAGGAATGAGTTTAGATGAAGTAAAAAAATTTAAGGATTTGTCTTGTGTTGATGATGCGCTAGATGTATTAAAGGGAAAACAACGTAAAATGTTAGACGAGTTATTGCGAATTCAAATTGTATGTAATAATATCGATCGTGCTGTTTGTTCTATTGAAAAGGCACAAGAGTATGAAGTAGAAGACATACATATAGAATATCGAGAGGATTTTTATGGCATTCGAGGTAGAGAGTTGGTTATTAACAATATTGTAGACTTCGAAAATGAGTTGTTGAATTTGTCGATGAAATATCCTGAATATGCAAAGATAGGCAACAATTTTGGGTTGGTGACGATTCATAGTACATCGCGACTATATGATGAGAATTACACAAACAAAAGAAAAACAATGCTTAGAATAGATGCACATTATAAGAATGAACCAGCTGTACAATTTATGTCCATTGGTCGTTGTGTGGTTACTTACATTAAAAGTCCGAAGTTGTTGAATGAAGAACTTCTGAAGAAGATGAGAGAATTTGTACAACAACATCATTTGATCCCTAAGAAAGATATTTATATCACACCCGTTATTAATAGATTCATTGTCGAAAATAGTGATGATTTTCTGTATGAAGTGATTATGCCAATTGAAAGTGTCTAATCGCGGGTTTCGCCATCAAGTCTTTTTTTGTAACATTTAGAACCGATGATAAATGGGTAAAAACATTTACAGCAGTGAAATACAAGAAAGCAGGAGGCATACATGATGAAAAAACATTGGATCATATGTATTTCTATACTGATTAGTGGACTTTTTCTATGTGGTTGTCAGCAAAATACGACACTTCATAAAGTGTCTAAGCCGACTAAGGAAGTTGTTTCCATCGGAGAAACCCTTGGTTATCATTTAAGCGAATATGGAAGAACAGATTACAAAGGGGATGCCTATTCTGCAATATTAGAAGACGACGATGGAAAGCTCCTTGTACACTATACCTATAATATGACAGAAGGCGCAAGATTTTTGCATATGGGATTCTTTCTCCCGCCAAAAGCTACTGTGAATAGTATGTCCAAACCTTTAGAAAGGGATCAATGGATTGAGATGTTCACATTTGCTGATTTAATGATAGGGAGTAGCCATGGGGAAGAGGTTTATGCAGAGGCGATTGATTACTTGGAAAAACAATTGAAAGCAAGGCCTCCAGAGACTAAGATGCCCGTCGTTTTTTACAAGAAAATTGGAGAAGTCTACTATGTGGTAGGATTCTCAACTAAGAGTAATCAGCTAGACACCAGCAATTTACTATACATACGAGTGATGGATACATACACTTACGAATTGATTATCAGAGAAAGAAAAAATGCTTGGCTGCGTTATTTATCAAATATGGAAAAAGAGGAAGCGTTTTCTATCACAGTTGATGTTATTGGAACCTTAGAACCACCTATTGAGGGAAAATATCAAATAGTAAAAATAAAAGGAAGAATAAAAAATCCTGATGCGTCAAATTATTTGGAAGGCTTTACAGAAGAGGACGAAAGGGACTATTTGCTGTGGAATGGGATGGAATATCGTACGGCTACACTCTATGACAACACAGGCTCAATGACTGTAGCATTGATAAATACATCCTTGCATCGAGCGGCTTTAGCACAGGAACGTAGCCATTATATCCTTTACGATCCTATAGAAGATAAAGGCTTGGTACTGTTTAGTGTGCTGGAATAAAATGCTGCTAATGAGTTTTTAGGGCAATATAGGTGTCAGTAGAAAGATAATGCCTGCTACAGTCACAGTACTCAATAGTGTTGTCAAGAACACCGATTGTGAGGCATAATCTGTATCACCATCGAATTCTATTGCTAGGAATAGGCTGTTGACGGCCGTAGGTGTTGCGGCACCGAGAGTGACCAAACCGGTTGTGAGGTTATCGAAACCCAGGAGTAATGCCAATCCGAAGGCAATCAGTGGTGAAATAATCAATCTAAGAGTGGTCCCAATATAAAGGGATAAGTCTCCAACATGAACTTTTGTTTTTGCCAGTTGTGCGCCAAGTGTAAAGAGTGCTAGGGGTGCAACACATCCACCAAGTAAACTTGTTGCTGATAGCAATCCAGCTGGTACTTGAAGATGCAACGTTCGTAATAATACCGCTAAGATAATGACATATATAATAGGCATGCCTGAAATCTTTTTTAATGCGTCCTTCCAGCTATAATGACCGCTACTGGCATTGTACAATCCGATGGTATACATAAGGACAACACATGTGATTACCGAAATCATATGTACTGCCATCGCGTGGTTTGCGATTGTACCGACATAGATTAATGAAACAAGTGGAATTCCATAATTACCTATATTTCTGAGTGAGACGGCATTTACAAAGGCCTTTTCTTTTGTTCTAGACAATTTAAGAAGTTTTGATGCGCCTGTGCTTGCAACAATGAGCAGGCAGAAAAAAACAACATTAAACATAACGACATTACCGATGAGTTTACCTTTTAGTTGACTGAGATAAAGAGTGTTGAACACCAGTGAAGGCATCAGTGCATATATTTGTATTTTGGATAAGGATGGTATATGCAACTCAAATTTGCGTTGAACAATATACCCAATAATGATAATCAGGAAGATAGGGAATATGATTTGACTGATAATGTAACTGAAACTCGACATGGGACGCCTCCATAACTTTTAAGAATTATTATACGCTTTTTTTACGGTTTTACAATGCAAAATAAAAATCGCGTAGTGGTGGAATGGTGAAATTCACATAGTTTTAGGTTCAATTATGAGTTTATAATACAAGAAAATAAAAAGACAAGAGTAGAATTAATAGGAGGATACAATGAGTGAAAAGTATGTAAGTCCGGTATTAGAGGAAATTAGACGACACACTTTGAAGGAGGATTTGATTATTGCGCATGACTATGCACAACAATATATTGACGCAGTAGATGATATGCCGGTTTTTCCAAAAAATGAATCATTGAATGCTTTATCGATATTCGATGTGCCGCTTGCTGATGAACCGGTTGCGCCAAAGGAAATATTGGATGAACTTCATAGGTACGGTAGTCCAGCCACGGTTGCACAGACGGGAGGGCGTTATTTCGGTTTTGTCTGTGGTGGTATCTTACCATCCTCTTTAGCGTCGAAATGGTTGACGGATTCTTGGGATCAGAATCCTGCGATGTATGTGATGTCACCAATAGCATCTAAGATCGAAAGTGTCACTGAAAGGTGGTTGGTCGACTTATTGAACTTCCCTGAAGAAACTGTTGCGGGATTTGTCAGTGGGAGTTCGACTGCAACGATTATAGGATTGACCACTGGAAGAAACTATTTGTTGAAGAATCTTGGGTATGATAGCATGACCAATGGTCTGAATGCTGCACCAACATTAAAAGTTATCATTGGTGAGGGCGCCCATTCAACGGTTTATAAGGCACTTTCGATCATTGGTCTTGGCAGTGGAAATGTAACAATCATACCAGCTGATGAACAGGGACGCATGTGTCTTGAAGCGTTACCAGAAATAGATGATCATACACTGCTGGTGCTTCAAGCAGGTCACGTGAATTCAGGGGCTTTTGATGAGCTGGAGACCATCATTCCTTTAGCAAAAGAAAAGGGCGCCTATGTACACGTGGACGGTGCTTTTGGTTTGTTTGCCGCTTCTAACGATAAATTTTCGTCGTTAACAAAAGGATTGGAATTGGCAGACTCGTGGTCTGTAGATGGGCATAAAACACTGAACTCGCCTTATGACTGCGGTATAATACTCTGCCGTCATGAGGAAATGCTGATTCATTCCATGCATATGACAGGATCGTATATTATACTAAGCGAAAACAGAGACAACATGCTTTATACTGCTGAAATGTCTAGACGGGCTCGTGCAATAGATTTATGGGCGACACTAAAAGGTCTTGGTAAGAACGGCGTCAGAGAACTTGTGTGGGAATTACACTGTAAAGCCAGTTATTTTGCCGAACAATTAGCTCAGCACGGATTTGAAGTGTTGAACGATGTTGCCTTTAACCAAGTAATGACACGGCTGGAAACGGACGAGAAAACCGATGCACTGATTTCAGCGCTTCAACAATCGGGTGTTTGCTGGGTTGGAGGGGCTAAGTGGAAAGGCCAGGCTGTTGTTCGTATCAGTGTGAGTTCATATAAAACTACTTATGAGGATATTGATTTGTCAGTGGAAGATTTTATCAGGCAAAGAGATTTAATTGAATAATAACGAATTTGAGAATCTATATCAATGAGAAGGAGGCGGTGATGTAATGAACTTCAAGTTGAATCATAAAGTGCTTAGTAATATAGTCAGTAGTATTGCCGGTATTCTTGTAGTGGTAACAATTTTGGTCATTTCACAAAATGTAATGAGTCGAGCGAAACAAATAGAAAACGTGGATGTCATTTATCGTTTCATTGGCTTTCAACATGATATAGAGGCAATTGTGTATAACAATATAACACTTGTCAACGGGTACTTGGCTTATGTAAAATCAGACGATACCGTCACCCAGGATAAGACAACAGCTTATCTGGATGAGTTGATGTCAGAGCAAGGAGATTTCATTAGGAATATTGGCATCATTGAAGATACAACAATTATTTGGAATTATCCTCTTGAGGGTAATGAGTCATCTATCGGTGTTGATTTAGCAGCGATTGAAGGACAGAAAGACGTTGTATTGAATACAAAAAAAACAATGCAATCTATATTTCAGGGCCCAGTCAATTTAGTGCAAGGAGGCGTTGGTTTTATTGCTCGTCTGCCTTTGGAACGTAACGGCACTTATTGGGGACAGGTCAGTATTGTTATTGATGGTGAAGCTTTTTACAATGCAGTAAAGGAGTCAGCAAGCAAACATGCATTAGAGATAGCGCTTTATAATATAGAATCATTTCCTGATGAAAGCTTTTTTGAAACAATGTTATTTGACAATGAACAAGCCTTAGAGTTTTATTTAGATGCGGATATAATGAAGTTTAAAGTGAAAGTAAAACCAAAACATGGTTGGACGGATTACTGGTTTACTAATATAATCGTTTTATTATTGAGTATATCTTTAGGTCTTATAACCAGTTTCTTGGTTTCCAGAAGTTTTAAGGACCATGAAATTGTTAAACATCAAGCAAATCATGACTCATTGACAGGACTTTTTAATCGGAACTATCTAGAACAATATCAAGCGCATATTTTTGAACAAGCAGCAAAAGAAGATTTGACGATCACGATTATGATTGTGGATATTAATAGGTTTAAGAGTATCAACGACATTTATGGTCACCAAACTGGTGATAGCGTACTCAAATGGGTTGCCCAGATATTGAAAGACGCAACAAGCGAAGTTGAAAGTGTGTTTCGTTTAGGTGGTGACGAGTTCCTAATAGCATTTCCTGATGTAGAGAATGAAAATGATCCTAAAATGATATATGAAAAAATCCTCAAATTATTAAAAAATTATTTCTATGTAAAGAATCAGATGTTGGAAGTGACATTAAGCGTGGGATTTGCCTCCTATCCTTTTGATGGTGAGAATATAGATGATCTCATCAAAATAGCGGATAAAGGAATGTACGAAATGAAAGAACATATGAAATAAATCTATTAAAAAGCATCTATCATTTTGAAGTGATAGATGCTTTATCTATGTAATCTTGTTTAATTAGTGGTTACACTCGTGCGAACTACAGCTGATCGCCGAATCTTTGATTTGGTCGTTTAACCATGCTTCAGCAACAGTATTCAACTCACCTGAGCATCCTCTGACAACGGCGATGCCTGCCTGGCTTAATTTGTTGACTGCCCCGTTACCCATATTGCCCGCAAGCATTAAAGTTACACCCATATCTGCTAGTGTTGATGCAATGTTTGACTTACAGCCACACCCATTAGGTGATTCTACTACTTGGTTGTCTAAGATTTTTTTTGCTTCTTTATCGACTGTTAATACAGTGAAAAATTCGCAGTGACCAAAATGGTCATCGATTCTATTATCTCTTGATGGTAATGCAATTTTCATATAAGTCCTCCTTAATTTGGCATATGCTATTATTATAAAGGATTTACAGGTAAAATCAAGTGGTGTGAAATCTCGAATGATTTTGCACCACTTTTTTAACATGAATTTAAAGTATGACCAGTATCTATATGATATAATTTTAAGTAGATAATAACGAGTTTTCAGAGAGTATAAAAGGGGCTAACGATGATTTACTTATTGGGTGGAAGTACTGATTTTTCAGATGAAGTAGCACAGTCTTTAAAAAAGAATATTGTAACAGCAAACCGAATTGTCTTTGTTCCAGGAATATATGAAGACAATCAATTATCGTTGAATCAAATGGATGAGATATTAAAGGCTTTTGAAGCTATTGATATAGTTTTTCAACAGTCGATTTTACTAAATGAAAACAGTGAAATAGAATGGATGGCTGGTGTTATTGAGGAAGCTGATGTTGTATATTTGATGGATGGGAATCCTGTCAAACAGATGGCTTTTGTCAAAGCTATGGCAATTGATGTGGCGTTAGAAAAGTATGACAATGTTCTTATCGGAAATAGTGCTGGTGCATTGAATCTGTCAAGACACAGTATATTGACCCGTGACGTTTCAAAGAAAGATGGCATTGTATATGATGGATTAGACTTAGCTGAAGGTATAAGTGTAGACATCAATTACCAAGACGAAATTAGCGAGACTATAGCAAGTGTTCAGCGAGATTATGGCATTGATAAAATATATGGTATACCTAAGTCATCTGCTATTTTTATCAATGAAGGTGCGCTGGATTTCTTGGGATCCTCTCCAGTACACATGCTACTTAACGGTGTTGAGCCAATGGAGATATTAGATTTATTGAATGAGTAAAATATCATAATATGAAAATAAAGCGAAAACCCGGAAGACTTGGCCTTCCGGGTTTTTCCTTAATCTTAATTGTATTCTGATATAGCTAACTTTTCTTTAGCAAAATTTATTGACCATGAGAGTAAAGTCATGTTTATAACGGTACCTTCTCTAATAAATAGCGGCAGTCCATACAGATATGTCATCGACAGTGAAACGATGGCAGAAATTACATCGACACCATACCTGAGAGAAACAAATTTTGCTCCAGATACTTTGCTGAGTTCAAGACAAAAACTCTCCATTGGAAAAGCGATCTTGTCATAATTTAGCACCATTCCAACAGCGGTTCCAGCAGTTAACGTACCAACCACAACCAGTAAAATTCGTTGGAAGTAAAATGATATGACCAAATGATTTAGTATATTATAGGTGTAGAAGTTAATAAATAGGCCAAACATTAGAACTGATAATCCTTGAAGTAAATACTTAAACTTGAACTTAAATCTAGTGAGGAACATATACCCTATAAGGAAAAGCGTATTGAAGATTATGGTCATGGTACCGACTTTAATGCCAGAAACAGTAGAAATCGATAAATTCATAGAATTAAAACTACTGATACCGATATTGGCTCGAATGGTTAGACTGACCCCAAGAGCGCCGATGGCATAGAATAAATATGATTTTATGTATATTTTTAGAGTGTCCATAGAAAACCTACCTTAACGTTATTGTACGATTATATCTCTTTTATATTAGATTTCCTAGAAGTTTTTGCAATTGTAAAAGCATATTGCTTTATTGTATTGAAATGTTGCTAAAGCGTTGACGCTACTATGTTTAATATATATAATTTTTTACAAGAATAAATCGAAAACAATGAATTGGAGGCTACTATGCACTACACTGGACCAGTCTATCGTCACCCCTTGGAGGCGTTTACTTTATTATTACAGGTAACACAGGGATGTTCACATAATAAATGTACTTTTTGTACCATGTATCAAGATGTGTCGTTTAAGGTCGATGATTTAAGCCTTGTGGAAGAGGACCTAAAAGAAGCCCGTGCAATATATAATCATTTGGATAGAATTTTCTTGGAAAATGCAGATCCATTTGTCTTAAGTTTTGAAAAACTAAAAGCAATAGGGGAAATGATTCGACGCTACTTTCCTGAAATGGAGACGATATCTACCTATGCGAACATCAAAAATATTAAAGATAAGTCTGTTGACGAATTAAAAGAATTACGTGCACTTGGTTACAATGAACTTTATGTTGGTCTAGAGTCAGGAGACGACAAGGTTCTAAAACTGATGAATAAAGGTTATACTGCTGTAGAAGCAGAAGTTGAAATGGAAAAACTAAATGATGCAGGGATTGAGTTTTTTGCTTTGCTGATGTTAGGCGTTGCAGGTAAAGGCAGTGGTAAAGCCCATGCTCAGACAACAGCTACACTTCTAAACAAAGTGAAACCGAAAATGATATCGGTGATTCCAACTGCTGTATTCCCAGGCAGTCAACTTGAAGTCTTAAGAGACCGTGGTGTATTTATTGAACCGACTGAACGGGAAATGTTACATGAAGAAAAGCACCTATTGGAAGCGTTAGAGCCATTTGATTGTCTGTTCTATGGCAAACATAGCAATAACTTGGTGACGGTTACCGGTCGGTTGAACAAAAGGAAAGGAAAAATGATCAAAGAAATCGATGAAGGCCTCAGTGTCTTTAGTGATGAAATACTCGATAGAATTATGCAAAGAAGCAGTTTGTAAGTGTAGTAAATGTTATAGAAGGGTATATATATGTCAATTAGCATTAAGGCGGTGATGTATGAACTCCACGTATGATACATTTATGAGTATATTTGAGCAGGGAGTATTAGGGCAAAAAAGGGCAGATCTTATACCAACGGCTTATGGAAAGGTTCTAGAAATCGGGTCAGGTACTGGAGTGAATCTTCAGTATTATAATCCCGAGCGCGTGAAACATATCGTGTTATCGGATATGACGCTTGATTTTATTTTGCATAAAAAGCTAGAAAATGTAGCGTTGAACTACGAAATTAAAGCGATGGACGTTGAAAGTATTTCTTATGGTGATAAAACATTTGATACCATTGTAGTGACACTTGTTTTTTGCTCAGTGAAAAATGTACAGCGAGGACTAAGCGAACTGAGACGCGTCTTAAAAGATGATGGACAGATCATTTTTATTGAACACGTATTACCAGAGAATGAACCGATGAAAGGATTATTCAATATACTGACACCAGTATGGAAACATATAGCTAGCGGTTGTCATTTGAATAGAGATTTTTTACAGGCACTTGAAAAAGCATCTTTTGAAACTACTAAAGTGAGTAAATTTAATAAATACGCCTTCGTCTCAGGGAAGGCATATAAAAAAGCTAAATCCAGATAGGATTTAGCTTTTTTATATGTTATCAATACGCTCCAGGTACTCCTCTTCCATTTCCTTGTTCTTATATTGTTTCCTCATCTGGCTTGGTGTTTTCGATTTCATCGAGGTAAAACACTTTGTGTAATAACTTTGACTGTTAAAGCCAACTTCGTGGGAGATGTTGGCAATGCTCATATCTGTGTGAATGAGTAGTTCGATACTTTTATTCACCCTATAGTGAAGAATATACTGGAATAAACTTTGTCCAACACATGATTTGAAAAATCGACAACACTCACTTCGACTCAAATTAACATGATCAGCGATATCCTCCAGCGTTAGTGAAGTAGCATAATTATCATTGATAAAAGAAATGATTTTTTTAAGACGGTTATTTGTCAATAAGTCATGACTTGCTTTCATCAGTGATTTTTTTTCTGCACACACAAGGGTATATTTCCAAAGCTGAAAAAGTGATGACACTATATCAAGCTCGAAATACTCATCTTGCTTTTGATAGATGTATTTCATTTCCAAAATAGTGTTAAGGATGCGTCGATCTTCCTTTATTGTTTTGTCCAATGTAATGGATCCAGTAAAATCATCAGAAAGAATGGCAGATATATATGTTTTATAAATATAACTTTCTTTTTCAGATGTTAACAAAGCCGGGTGGAAGTAAATAAAAAAATATGCCGAGTTTGGTTCTAATGCTTCTGCTTTATGAATTTGATGGACATTAATGAAAATACCATTTCCAGAAGAAACTTCATATTTTTTATCAGCGATATGGAAACGAAAGGAACCTTCTAAAACAACAATGTATTGTACTTCCTCATGCCAGTGCCAATCGACAAAGTCGTAAGTATCTTCTGTAAAGCGGCTTGTCAGGATTCCAATCGGGAATCCAAGTCGTATATGAACAGGAATTTCTCTCTTCTCGGAATCCACTCTTAATTTTTTCTCGATCATATTTCACCTCAATATATTTATAAAACGTGTGCAACGAAATGATATACAACTATTATACAGTAAAATATAATGAATACAAGAACTGCGAAGATAGTTGGAAATAGTAGTTTTGTAAGTGTTTGTAAGTATGGCGATGATGTTTTTAAATCAAACACGTACAGGTGGGGGAATAATATGTTACTAATTATTCAGTGAGAATTGTATGAGGAAATGGAGGCAAAACAATGGATTTTATTTTACAAATCAGTAACTTCCTGTGGGGGTCTGTTATTGGTTACGCGTTACTTGGTACTGGATTGTATTACTCAATTCGATTAGGAGTGCCACAATTAAAGTATTTCAAACGTGCTATAGGTGTGATGAAAAACATGAAAAGTGCTGATGGTGAAGTATCTGGTCTTGGTACTTTATGTGCAGCTGTCGGAAGTCAGGTTGGTACAGGAAGTCTCGTAGGTGTAGCGAGTGCACTTGTATCTGGTGGACCAGGCGCAATTTTTTGGATGTGGATCACGGCCATTTTCGGAATGGTTATCACATTCTCTGAGACTGTACTGGGTCAACTATTTAGAGAAAAACAGGCTGATGGTACTTATCGTGGAGGTGCATCATACTATATTGAAAAAGGACTAAAAAGTAGACCATTAGCAGTACTGATGGCAATTTTATATGTATTCGGTATTGGAGTATTCATCGCATCCTTACAAACAAATTCTATTGCCAGTGCATTTGCAGGCGTTGTTGATATTAATCCGTTAATTCCGGGTCTTGTTGTCATAGCGTTGACGGGTCTTGTTATTGTCGGTGGTATTAAGCGATTGGCAGATGTTTCTTCAAAACTTGTACCGATTATGGCTTCAGCTTATATTCTAGTCGTGTTATATATTATTATGACGAATATTTCAGCAGTGCCATCAATGTTTTCATTAATTTTGGAAAGTGCATTCTCGCCAAAAGCTGCTGCAGGTGGTGTGATTGGTCATACAGTGATGCAAGCATTCAGAAGTGGTACAGCAAGAGGATTGTTTTCTAACGATGCTGGTAACGGTACAGCTGGTACAATGCATGCATCAGCAGATGTAAAGCATCCAGTTGACCAAGCGTTATTAGCAATGATGGGTACATTTATTACAACTATTATTATATGTACATGTACAGCTTTCGCTATTTTATTGACAGGTGTGTTGGCTACTGACAATGTCGGTATCCACTTACTACAGGAATCATTTGCAGTGGCAATGGGACCAGTCGGGAAATGGGTTGTATTTGGGGCGATGTTTATGTTTGGGTTTACAACATTGTTAGCAGATATTTTCTATGGTGAGACCAACATTATGTATATTTTTAAAGAGAAGTCATCAACACCAATTTGGATTTACAGAATTGTGACAGCTGTTATTTTAGCTGTTAGTTGTACGATGCCATTAGGACTTATTTGGTCATTAATAGATATCATGGTCGCATTGATCGTATTCTTAAACCTTATTGCATTATTTAAGTTATTTAAGTATGTAAGATTTGCATTTGATGATTATGTACGTCAATTAGCGGAAGGTATAGAAGAACCTGAGTGGGAAAAGGATAGAGAAATTACAGAAGTTGAATTAGATTATAAAACGATTTAATTAAGATGATCGAAAGGAATGGATAGAATGAGTAATAAATTTGTAGAGCAACTTAAGGAATGGCGACATCACTTTCACATGTATCCAGAAAGTGCCTTTGAAGAGGAAAAGACATCTAATTATCTTGCAGAAGTATTAACAAATATTGGATTAGACGTTGCACGTAACGTTGGTGGGACAGGTGTTGTTGCAACGCTTAAGTGCGGTGAAGGAAAAGAAGTCATCGGACTTAGAGCAGATATAGATGCAATTAATATGCAGGAAAAAGGTGATTTAACATATGGCTCTAAACATTCAGGTAAAATGCACGCTTGTGGTCATGATGGACATATGGCGACAATGCTTGGAGTTGCTAAACTTCTATTTGAAAGAAAAAATTTTGATGGAACGGTTCGATTTATTTTCCAACCGGCTGAAGAGCCAGGTAAAGGATCTCTAAAGATGATTGAAGATGGATTGTTTGAAAGATTCCCTATGGATGAAATTTATGGTTTTCACAATGCACCATTTCTTCCGGAAGGTCATGTACACACACGTGCAGGTGGAATTATGGCGAGTGAAGATAATTTTGTCATTAAGATAAAAGGAAAAGGTTCACATGCTTCAAGTCCTCATTTAGGGGTGGATCCATTGGTGACAGCAGCACAAGTTGTTTTAGGTCTTCAGACGATTTCATCTAGAAGTGCCAATCCACTTGATCCAGCTGTAGTATCATGTACGGAATTTCATACAGATGGGGTGCATAATGCCATTCCATCCAATGTAGAAATTTTAGGAGACACAAGAAGCTTTAGTACGGAAATGCAAGCTTTGATTGAAGAAAGAATGCGCAGCATTTGTGAAGGAACCTGTTCAATGAATGGTGCAAGTTGTGAAGTAACATATACCCATGAATTTTCTCCAACTATCAACTGGGAAAAAAGTGTGGGGCTAGTTGGAAAAGCAGCAAAAGCTGTCGTTGGTGAGGAGAAGGTGAATACCAATTGTGAACCATGGTCTGCTTCGGAAGATTTTGGTACATTTTTAAAGCATATACCAGGTTGTTTAATGTTCATTGGTAGTGGTAAAAGTTCTGTAGCATCAGACAATATTCCGTTACACAATTCTGTATATGATTACAATGACGACATTTTAGAAACCAGTGCAGAAGTCTTTGCTGAATTAATAAAGATACGTTTGCCGAAGTAATTAGCAATGGTAAATTAGAGGAGATAATAGTAAAATGAAAAAGATTATTGAAACGAAGAATGCACCAGGCGCTATAGGACCTTATTCACAAGCAGTACGTCATGGGAATACGTTGTATATTTCAGGTCAATTGCCACTGAGCCCATCAACAGGCCTTTTTGCTGGCGATGACATAACAAGTCAAACAAAGCAATGTTTAGAAAATCTAAAAGCCATCGTGGAACATGCTGGCAGTGACTTAAGTAAAGTGTTAAAAACGACAGTGTTACTTAAGGATATCTCAGACTTTGCACTTATGAATGAAGTATATGCAACATATTTTACAGATGAATGTCCAGCAAGAGCTGCCTATCAAGTAGCTGAGCTACCCAAAAGTGCACTTGTTGAAATTGAAGCGATTGCAATTGTTGAATAAATATTTAGGAGAAATACAGAAATGGTAAAAGGAATTAAGGCAGTACATTTTGAGAGAGAGAATAGACTACAATACTCAGTTAAGCAATTTGGCGTGGAAAATGCAAAAACAGTAAATACGTTGCATAAAAGTTTTCCGGGTTATACAAAGACGCCGTTGGTTGAATTAAAAGCATTATCGACCCATTTAGGGATCAACAGCTTGCATGTAAAAGATGAAAGCCACAGATTTGGATTAAATGCATTTAAGGGTCTTGGTGGTAGTTATTGTATTGGAAAATATATCGCTGATAAACTAGGATTAGATATAGGAACAGTCACTTATGAACAATTAAAAAGTAATACCGTTAAACAAGAGCTTGGAGATATTACTTTTGTAACGGCTACTGATGGTAACCACGGCCGTGGTATTGCTTGGACTGCAGCAGAACTTGGATACAAAAGTGTTGTATTTATGCCAAAGGGTAGTTCTGAAGAGCGTTTAGATAATATTAAAGCTTTTGGTGGTGAAGCTTGTATTACTGAGTTGAATTATGATGATACAGTACGCTATGCTACCGAATATGCTGAAAAGAATGATGGTGTTCTGGTTCAAGATACAGCTTGGGAAGGCTATGAAAGCATTCCGGGATGGATTATGGAGGGTTATACGACGATTGGTTATGAAATCGTTGAACAACTAAAAGACGATGGATTGACACATATATTCCTTCAAGCAGGTGTTGGTGCTATGGCTGGAGCTATTGCTGGATATTTTGCAGATTATTATGCAGACAAAGAGCAGCCAATCATCACAATTGTAGAACCAGATAAAGCCGACTGTATCTATAAAACAGCCTTAGCAAATGATGGGAACCTTCATGCTGTAACAGGTGACTTAGATACAATCATGGCTGGCTTAGCTTGTGGTGAACCTTGTTCAATCGGTTGGAATGTTCTAAACGATTATGCAGACAACTTCGTTTCAGTACCAGATTACGTAGCGGCAAAAGGCATGCGTGTTCTTGGAAATCCATTAGGAGACGACATAAACATTGTCTCTGGAGAAAGTGGTGCAGCAACGACTGGATTTATAGCTGAAGTTATGGAAGAAGAAGCCTTACAATCATTAAAAGACAAACTTAAGTTGAATGCTGAGTCAAAAGTATTATGTATTTCTACAGAGGGGGATACAGATAAAGAACATTATAGGAAAGTACTTTGGGATGGATTGTATCCTGGAGAACAATAGATAGTATAAAGAAGGTATGGAGAACTCATCGTTATAGGTGGGTTCTTTTTTTATTTTCAATAGATGTATTAAATTACAATGGAGGCTTTAAGTGCGGGATTGGAGCGGCATACATAAAAGTATCAATTAAGTATGTTATAATATACTTAATTAAGCATGAGATGAAGGGGACGAAAAATGTTTGGAAAAGAAGATAATACATTTAACGAATTAAGAGAGAAATCAATAGTTCAGTGGCTTGATCAAATGAGTGGTCATGATGAAATCGCCGTAAGAGGCGGTGTTAAAGTAACGAAAGATTTTATCGGGGATTTGCAGAGAAAAATAGCCAGTCTTGAAAATGAGAATGAATTGAAAGACAAATATCTTAAGAAACTAAGCCAGAAAAACAAGTGAATTCAGAATGAGAAATGAAGTCTTCCGCAGCAGTTAATGCACACATTAATGACTATGTGGAGGATTTCTGTGTTTATCAACTTGATAGATATTAAATGAATTGTTTACGGGGGACACCATGAATCAAATAACTGACAAACATATCATTGATGAGCGAAATAAATACAGTTATGATCAACATACGAAAGAGGACGTAGTCCCTTTTAATTTTGATGCATATAATAGGGAAACCATCCAAATGTCCAGAGAAATAAAGTATGTTGATGGTGTGTATGAAGCAGTTTTGATATCGCTTTTAAGAGAAATGGCTTTTGGTCGATATGAAGAGGCTTATAGACGGTTAAATGCATTTGAAAAAGGACACGATATAGATAAAATGACTCTCAGAAGCAAAATGAGATACTATAATGCTTTATGTATTTATCATTGCGAACATATTGGTGATTATGAGACTGGTGTTCATACCTCAAAGAAAGAATTAGAATTAGCCGAAGAACTAAAGGACTCTGATGAAATTATGCGCATCAAAATGAATATTGGCACGATTAACTTTGAGTTAGATCACTATGATACAGCCATAGAATTTATAGCTGAAGCACAAGAGTATTACGAATCAGTTAATGATTTATCGATGTTAGCATATTGTCACACGAATTTAGGGGACCTTTATGTTGTAAAGGAAACCTACGAAAAAGCACATGCTGAGTACAAGCTATCTGTAGAATATGCGATCTTAGAACATGAACCTAATCCACATCTTAACTCACTTGTGGGTATGGCGAGAATTAATAAGTTATATGGTAACTATGTTCAAGCGATCGAACAGCTAAAAGAAGCAATCGTATTAGTCGGTATTTCAGATAACATTGATAATAAATTAAATGCATATCTGGAACTTATCGATGTTTATTCTTCGACAGAACGTTACGATGAAGCGCTACATGAAATTCACTACATTGAAAATCATGTGACCAGATTAGAAAACAAACGATATGCACTGCGAATTCTGAAGTACAAAGCAGAAACCCTAAAACAATTAAATCAGATTGAAGAGGCCTACGAAGCACTAAAAAGGTATATAGAAATCAATAATCAGTCGAATGAGGAAAAAACCCGTGAATCCATGGCTGCACTTGTTCAAGAACAGTATAATCAATCTATTAAACAATTAGAAACAATTGCTGCTATTGGTCGAGAGTTGACAACGCTTTCGGATTTAAGTGAAGTACTTTTAAAAATAAAGCATCAGTTGTCAAAAGTTCTTGCAATAGATGTCATCAGTGTCGGCGAACTAATCGGTAACGAATTGTGTTTTGATCACTATATTGTTGCAAATGAAAAAGTTGATACACGCTGTGTTTCTTTGGATAACGACTATAGCTTGGGAGCAATTTGTGTAAGGAATAATGAGGAATTAATCGTTAATGATATAAGAGTGGAATATGAACACATCGTAGATAAAATAGAAAAAGTAACTGTTAACGGTAAGACCGACCTAAAAGTTAATTCAGCAATGTATGCTCCTTTAGTTGCTAAAGGTGAAGTTTTAGGTGTGTTCACAATACAGAGTTATAAAAAAAATGCCTATTCCTCAATAGAAGCAAATATCTTTAGAATCATTTTGGATTATGTTGCTATAGCAGTTGTAAATGTGTATCAAAAAAATGAGCTTGAACGATTGAGTATAAAAGACAATTTAACTGGGTTATTCAATCGCCGTGGATTTATAGAATCTTATGAACACATTTTGTTTAACAACGATAACCAAATAAATCAAGTTGCTCTTATGATGCTGGATTTAGATTACTTCAAAACTATAAATGATACCTATGGCCATTTAGCTGGTGATGAAGTTTTGCAACAAGTTTCTGAGGTGCTTTTAAAGATAGAAAATATGGATATCAAGTCTGGTCGATTAGGTGGCGAGGAATTTGGAGTCTTTATTGTAAACAAGTCTGTCGAGGATGTAATAGGTATAGCAGAATGTTTATGTGATCAGATTGCCCAGCTCAAAGTCGACTTTGAAGGGCAAATGATTCAAGTAACAACGAGTATAGGAGTCACTGTAAAAATGAGCGGTGATGATTGGACTTATGATCAACTATATGTTGAAGCGGATAACTCTTTGTATCAAGCCAAGGCGAATGGGCGTAATAGAGTAGAGGTTTACTCATTAACCAATAAGTCTTGAGTTTAACAATAATCTTTATTAAAATTAAAACAAGAACCGCATTTGGCTTATCCAAATGCGGTTCTTTTATTGTTCACATTAATTGCTTATCAGTTGAATTGCAATTATTAAGCCAGTGCTTTAATTGCTTGATAGCTTTCTAAGTCAGCATATAACTCATCTGTAACAGGATTTTGTTTTGTTTTTCTAATCTTGTAGATGTAGTAGACGAATACAGCAACATTCGCTACCAAAGCAAGAAAACTAGCAATAAATAACGGTGTTGCACTGTGTGTTGATTTTACAGCAAATTGTGAATGATCGATAAAATTTGGGGCTGTCATAGCAAACATGCACCAAAGCGAAAGTGTTTGTGCACGATGCTGTAACCAAGCGCCTTTTTTGATGAAGAAAGCTGCAAACGTAGGTGCCAATAACATTGGTATACCTGCGTAGAATGAATGGTCAGGAATTGCATTGTAAGTATAGGCAAAATTCCATAAGTCATATGCAACTATCCAGAACCAAAGCATATCTGGCCAAAGCATATCTTTACTTTTGTCACGACTGATACAGATGCCTACCCAACCTGTAATAGTGATGATATTTAGAATGCCGGCGATTCCGTTCATTAGATTCCAAGGACCGCTAAACGTCATCATTCCATCGAATAGTTGGTGATCTAAATGCAGACCATAAATCTGAAAATCACGGGCTACTGCTTCAAGAATATTCACTGCCAAAATGAATGGCGAAAGAAATAGTACCCACTTCTTACTGCTAGCGCCTTTTACATGACGTGTAACAAAGAATATGATTGCTGCTGTAAGAGCCGAATAGACCTTTGCGTAGTGGAACCAGTCGTTAACACTCGTTCCTTCAGTGGTTTTTGGCCATACCCAAAATGTCATGACAATCGGCAGGACAATAAATAACCCAATAAATCCTGATTTGGACCTTCTGCCGACCTCGTTAAGTGCGATAAGTATTACAAATACAGCCAATGACATAAGCCATACACTTAGTGGCTGTGCTTCGAAAAAAAACATGATAATTCCTCCTAGTTGATAATTTCAGCGCCGCTAATTAGTCAGTATATGCTTAAAAAATAAATTGTCAATAGCAATAAAAAACCACCATTCATTTTTGATGGTGGCTAAAACCTTTGCAAACAGCTGTGTTGAAAACATAACGGGTGTTCGCTAAAAAATATTTTATTTGAAAAATCAAGATTATTCATGAAAAGTGTTTTTATAATAATCTATAATTTCATTCGCAGTTCTCTTGACTGAGATATACAGATTATCCAATGTTGGCTGTGAAACTAGGGATCCAATCAGATAAATATTGCTGTTTTTCTGTCTGTCGTTAATGTCTTTGTAAAACATAGGAGATAGATTTTTGGCTTTTATGTGTGGGAATATAAACCATTGCTTAACGGTTATAAGTTTTGTTATACGAATACCGAGTTGTTCGATGTCATGAGTGATGCCATTCACAAGGTCTTTGCCAACTTTGCCATAAGCATAGGCCACAAGTTTGGTTTTACTATTTTGCCTAGAAGTATAAAAAAACTGAAGCCTGGACTGTATGCCTAAAGCGGATTTGAAGTAAGTTGTCACTAAGTTTTTTTCGCTGACTTCATAGGCACAGGTAACATATGGTGTGGTATCAACCTTTTGCATGAGCTGATTATACAACTCATCTTTGATGACGTCTGTAGGTAATTTCGTCGTAATCAGGACCTTGTCGTAGTAATCTGTTGCATAAGGCGTCTCTACAAGAATCTTACTACCAACAACTTGAACCTTTTGAACTTCAAGTGAGTATCGGATGTCAGAAATATTTTGGCTTAACTGTTTAATGAGTTCAGACGAGCCTTTATCGATAAATAGCAGCTTATCGCCGCGAATAAATCCGTATAAAACATCGACATTGAAAACTCTGAAAACATAGTATGCTTGCACTTCATCAATTCGTCCAAAACCAAAAGATGACAGTTGAGGCTCAATTAGATCAGAAATGACTTTAAACTCATGTGTTGCCAGAAAATGACTAAGAGGTACCATGAGGTCTGGATGTATATATCCATAGTTGATGCCTTCAAGGGAATCTTTGTATTGCTTGAGAATACCATCTAATCTTGTTAATTCATCCATCAGTAAGGGGACACTATCTCTGGCGATATGTTCCACACTCTTGTATTGATCATCGACGAAATTTTTATAGCTAAACCGCTCAGTGTAGTCGACTTTTAACTCTATCAATAGTTCTTTAATGTGTTTTGTGAATGAGAAAACATTGCCAAGTTCCGTGATTTCACCGTTGCTTGATAGCGTTCTACAATGCCCGCCAGTAAATTCTTGTTTTTCATAAACCGATACTTCGATGCCTTCTTTTTCCAGAAGATATGCCGCAAGCATTCCACTGAAACCAGCACCAATTACTGCTACTTTCATGTTGACCACCTTTAGTATTCTCGTTCTATGTACGCCCATAATGGCAGTACGAGATTCGTATTAGTTAAGCTGTTGTGATAGGAAACCGGTGAATGTATCTCGTTGTTGAACGTTGGTCTATGACTTATGTTATAGTCTCTTACGTATTGTTGAAACCTAAGTTTTAGGGCTTGAAAAGATAATCCTTCCTGAATCAGTGGCAGCAAGAAAGTGAGACACTTGTCGGTATAATCGCTTCTAAGTGCATGCGTCAGTTCAAGTTCCTCAATTGAGTTCAGTACATGGGTCTTAACATCAAAACTGTTGCGTTTGACAACTTTCTCAACATTGACTTTGAATCCTTTTTTGATGCGTTTTATGATTTCTTCATCCTGAAATAGACATAAGTAGTTTGTGTTGAAATTCAGCGTTTGAGCGACTGGAATAGCAACGGCCGCTAGTATGTCCTCGAAGTTTTCGAAGGTAATATCGTCATATAATCGTGAGCAAGCCACTTTGCTCTTAAAATCAAAAAAGGTGTATTCGTATAGTCTACCTACAGTATCAAAGCGCCCATAATTTGTTATCCAGAATAGTAAACATTCTCCGCTTCTCAAGTCATCATATGGCGGATTTACATCACTTGTGTCCCCATTTGTTTTTGTTGCGAACTTGATTCTGCTCTTCTTATTCGTCAGTTTATTGCGCTTCATCACGTTATAAACTGCAGATTCGCTTATAGAAATCCCAATTTCATCAACCAAGTATTTTATAGCACGCGGGCCGTAATCAGGATATGACTGGATAAGATTTAGAATGGTTGATTCCATCTCAGGGCTTGTTTTATTCGGAGGGACAAATTCCTTTTTGATATCGTTAAGGCCTTCCATACCACTAGATTTATATCTTTTGAGCCACTTGTAATAAACAGTTCTAGAAATATGGTGTTTCTTACAGGTAGCACTTACGCCGTTCTCAAATCCCTCGGATAGGATTGTAAATTTTAAATTGTTATTCATTGTTATCACCTAGTTCAGTGTAACACCTGAACAGCTGTTTATCAATGCTTTAAGAAAAATTTACTTTAGGGTTCTGTTAACAATAATTTCTCCGTGATGACTGATGATTAGGACTTTTTCAAAAAAAATAGGTGTAAACACATTGCTAAAGTACTTGTAGGAAAAAACGTGTTTCAAAACGGCATTGTGATCAAAAAAATATCCTGCTATAATTCAGTTAAAACAAGCCTTAGGAGGTATATCATGGACCAAGTAAAAGTATTTAAAATTCAAAAAAACATTCATGAGGATAATGCTGAAATAGCAGAACTGACAAGAAAAGAGCTAGAGGATAAAGGGACATACTTAATCAATATAATGTCCTCACCAGGCAGTGGGAAGACGACAACATTGGTGAGCACAATCAAGGCACTCAAGGGTGAATTGAAGATAGGGGTAATGGAAGCAGATGTGGATTCGGATGTAGATGCAATAACAGTCCAAGCGGCTGGTGCCAAAGCGATACAACTACATACAGGCGG
>Ga0070725_10000562_pt1 | contig 24704 bp, 22 predicted proteins | sample tdDd002_FD_69781 | JGI IMG/M metagenome (GOLD analysis project Ga0070725, IMG submission 69781) | Marine sediment microbial communities from the Atlantic coast under amendment with organic carbon and nitrate - tdDd00.2 | ecosystem: Environmental > Aquatic > Marine > Coastal > Sediment | place... | reverse complement strand
TTTGGCTTCTGTCTGAAGAAGGGACGAGAAGATGCGTATAAGCAGATGCTCAGTCAATTTCATTTGGGTCTTGAGGACAAACTGTCTATTCGAACAGAACTTCTGTCAGGTGGTCAACGACAGGTTTTAAGTCTTTTAATGGCGACGCTCAACATTCCTGAATTATTGCTTCTTGATGAACATACGGCTGCTTTGGATCCGAAAACCTCTGAGAAGGTCATGGATATCACAAATCAAGTTGTTGTAGATCATGGATTAACTTGCATGATGATAACCCATAAGTTAGAAGATGCATTGCGATACGGCAACCGATTGATTATGATTCATGAGGGAGAAATCTTGATGGACATTGGTGATGAAGAGAAAAGCACCCTCGATATATCGACCTTATTATCCAAGTATAGTAAAGTAAAATCGTCACTTAGTGACAGACAATTATTCAGTTAACCTATAAAGGCTTCATCTTCTGACAAGTGTTCAGAAAGATGAGGCCTTTTAATATGTTAAGACCGCTGATGCTTAGGGTATATATACTAAGGAAAAGGTGGACAGGTTATGAAATGGACAAATAAATCTATGGTTAGCACGCTATTGATGGTTATTTCACTCATCATGTTGATCGTATTTGTGGTCATCGGCGTTGCTAGTTTTAGCTTCATAACAAATAAATTAGAGAGTAATTTACTTGAAACGACCTATGTACAGTCGGAATCGATTGCAAAGGATATTACAGGTATTTTTAATAGTGCAGCGACTTATACGCGGCAAATGTCAAAAAATAGAGATGTCATCAGATACCTAAGGGAAGTTGAGGATAGAGAGACGGCAAGGACACATCCGAATTACACTTTTGTATACGAGTATTTGGTGGCCATTGAGGAAAGTGATAAATTACATTATCTCGCCTGGGTTGCCAATGAAAAAGCAAATTTTTATTTGGATAGTTTTGGGGTTGTTTCAGGTGATGACTACGATGTCAGGAAACGACCTTGGTACAATGTGGCGATGGAAACTGTCGGCGTTGGATTTACTGAACCGTACTTAGAATGGAGTACGAATGAGCTTCTGATATCTTCAATAATGGCTTTGAGAGACAGTGGAGACGTCTTTGGATTTGTAGTAGTAGATATTAATTTGTCTTCAATACCCAAACTTATTGAAACAGCGGAAATAAATGAAAGTGACAAAACATTCATCATATCTGACGATGGCAAATATATGTATCATGACAATTCTGATTTCATTATCAATAATTCTATTGAGGATCCTACCGATCCGTTAAGTTCTTATAAGGAAAATATCCTAAGTGCAGAGAAAAAGTTGTATCCCATAACATATAACAATCAGTCCTACTACCTGATGAGTTACAATATTGGAATCAACGACTGGAAAGTTGTGTCCTTGGTGGATACAGATGCAGTTGAAAAAGAGATATCGGGTATTTTTGTTCTGATAGTCGCTGTAATGGCAACTATGCTAGCATTTGCCTTAGGTGCTATATATATTCTTGTTGAGCGACGAATGGCGCCATTTAAACATATTGTGTTATTTGCTGAAGATATTGCGGAAGGAGATTATGAAACCAATATTCCAGAGGACTATTTGGATCGCCCAGATGAAATCGGCGCCATCAGTTTGTCATTTCAAAGGATTATTGATGCTTTTAGAAATGAAAATGCGTTACTCGAAGAAAAAGTATCAAGCATCAATGATGTGCTGGAAAAGCAGTATGCATATATTTTAGAAACTGAAAAAGCAGCTTCTTTAGGAAATCTTGTTGCAGGCGTATCTCACGAAATTAATACGCCTCTTGGTGTTGGCGTATCTACAGCATCACACATTAGTACATTGACTCAAAAAAGCATCGATGAAATGACTAACGGTACAATGTCTAAGGCGGAACTGGTCAGATACTTTGAAAACATAACCGAATCAACCAGACTTTTAGAAAATAATTTAGGGAGAGCAGCTGAACTTGTAAAAAGCTTCAAGAAAATAGCTGTTGATCAAAGTAGTCAAATTAAAGAAAGGTTTACATTGAAAACTGTTGTAGAAGATGTGATAACCAGTCTTCGTAATGAATATAAGCGTAGAAAACATGTGATTACGTTGGAATGCGACGACAGTATCGTTTTAGATAGTTATCCGGGTTTATATGCTCAGTTGTTTACCAATCTGATAATGAATGCTATCCAACATGGATTCAGAAATCGCTATGAAGGTCAGATTAAAATTGAATGCCGTCTTGATGGGCAACTGCTATATATTATCTTTGAAGATGATGGTTGTGGTATTTCTGAAGAGGATCATAAAAAAATATTTGAACCATTTTATACGACTTTCAGAGAAAATGGTAATAGCGGTCTTGGCATGAGTATCATTCACAGTATAATTACTCAAAGTTTAAAAGGAAAGATTCAGCTTGAAAGTGAAGTTGATGGTTTTACACGTTTTTCTATTGTTCTTCCGATAGAATTGTAATTGATATAATTTATTGTATAGAATAGAGAAAAATGGGTATGATAATAGTAGAAGGTATAGTATATAACACATTTTAATAAAGAGAGGTAATCGTATGAATTTTTCGTGGACGACTATATTGGTATATATATTGATTCCGATAGAGGGTATCCTGATATTTTATGCAGTTAAGGGATTTCGCTGTCAGAAATCTATGAGTGAACAAAAAGAGGTTTTAGATGAACTAGAAGAGCGTTTTAATCACCGAACTATGGAGTTGCAAAAAGCGATGAATGAACTCGAGCGCATAAATAGCATCGATCCACTGACGAAGATTTCTAACAGAAAATCGTTTATGGTTTTATTAAAAAATGAAATTACGCGTTATGCCCGACATAAAAGACCATTTACATTGTTGATTGTAGATATGGATAATTTCAAAAAGGTCAATGATGAATACGGACATTCAAAAGGCGATGAAGTCATCAAGAAAATTGCTAAAGTTGTTGCTGGGTGTGCACGTAACACAGATTATGTAGGGCGTATTGGTGGTCAGGAGTTTGGGATATTGTTACCAGAAACCAATTATGATGGTGCAGCAGTATTTGCAAAACGTTTAAGATTGGACATCAGTAATACGATATTTTATGAAGATAAAACTGAGATTGCATTTAGCGTAAATGGTTCTGTTGGTGGTTGTGTTGTAGATGGTATCGTAGAACCAGTTTTAGAAAAGATTTATGCGAATGCCGATGAAGCAGTATTTAAGTCGAAGAAGTTTGGGCGGAATCAGTCGACGATCGATATGTATGTTGAAATAAAAAGTGCGCAAGAAGAACCGTTGTTAAGTGATAAAGTCAATCGCTAACAGCGGTTTTCTTTCTATTCATGGTTTGATGTAGGGGGATTTTGGTAAAAATAGTATATATGTAAATCACGTGAGAAAAGGAGTCCGCTATGGAGAAAAAAACAGCGATTATTGCAGGGGCAGGCGTAGCTGGTTTAACAGCTGCGATAGAATTGCTCAACACATCAGATGTGGCGCCAATTATTTATGAAATGACAGATTCTGTTGGTGGAATATCTAAAACCATTAACTATAAAGGCAATCGTATGGATATTGGTGGACATCGATTTTTTTCGAAATCCGACCGGGTAATGAATTGGTGGACAGAAGTGCTGGCAATGGCTGAAGAAGTCGATGGCCAACGTGAGGATGTAATGATTTTAAGGACACGTCTTTCTAGAATCTATTATATGAATCAATTTTTTGATTATCCGATTAAGTTGAACAAATCGACTCTAAAAAAACTAGGACCTAAAAAGATTGTTAAGATTGGCTTTAGTTATATGAGAGCTGTTGTTGTGCCGATTAAAGAAGAGACATCGCTGGAGGATTTCTTTATTAATCGATTCGGAAAGGAACTATATGAAACTTTTTTTAAAGATTACACAGAAAAAGTCTGGGGTGTTCCTTGTTCAGAGATTCAACCTGAGTGGGGAGCGCAACGTATAAAGGGCATTTCAATCAAAGAAGTCATCGTACACGCAATACGCTCATCATTGTCTTTTGGGAAACGAAAAGAGACTGACATATCACAAAAGGATGTCGAAACCAGTCTTATCGGACAATTCTTATATCCCAAATATGGGGTAGGTCAAATGTGGGATACTGTCGGTACTACTTTTATGGACTCGGGTGGTATCATTGAGTTCAACAAAAAAGTTGTAGGTGTTATTTTGGAGGGTAACAGCATTTATAAAGTGCAAGTCAAGGATTTGTCTTCTGGAGAAGTTGAAGAAGTAACCTGCGATTATTTTATTTCCACGATGCCTATACGAACCTTAATCAGAGGTATTCAACCTGAACCACCAAGTGAAGTATTGGATGTAGGATTGAAGCTTAGCTACAGAGATTTTATTTCGGTAGGATTGCTGCTAAAAAAATTCAATTTAGGTAATCCATCGAGTAATGATAAAAGTTATAGAATTAAAGATAATTGGATATATGTTCAAGACAACAGTGTAAAAATGGGGCGTATTCAAGTATTTAATAATTGGAGTCCGTATATGGTGAAGAATCAGGATCATATATGGATTGGATTAGAATATTTTTGTAATAAAGATGATAATTTTTGGTTGATGAAGGATAACGACCTTCTGACTTTCGGTATTAATGAATTGATAAAAATACAAGCAATCGAAAAGTCTGATGTCATTGATGGCACAGTTGTCAGAATGCCTAAGGCATACCCATCCTATATTGGTGCATACGAGCAAATTGATGTTGTTCAATCCTATTTGGATGGTATAGAGAATTTATTTCTAATCGGCCGAAATGGTATGCATCGATACAATAATATGGATCACTCAATGTTAACGGCTATGGAAGCTGTTGATAATATCAATAATCACATTATGACCAAGAACAATATTTGGGCAGTCAATGTGGAAAAGGAATATCACGAAGAAAAAAAGGATGATAGGGATGGAGAAAAGCCATAACAGACAGGAAAAAATAGCGATAGCGATAGCGATTGCAATAGCGATTACATCATTTCTATTGATATTGTTTGCTTACTATCAGAAAACGGCTTTGGTCAATAGTCGGATGATTATGGATACTGATCCGTACATGCGACTTGTACGTGTTGAAAAATTGTATGAGTCCGGCAATTGGTATGATTCTACAATCAGTCGCAGCAATGCGCCTTATGGTGAGACCTTACATTGGAGTAGACCTCTGGATATTATATTAATTGGTTTGGCAATGGGCCTTCAATTTATTATGCCTTTTCCAGAAGCGCTTTTCTGGGCTGGTATTATAGTGAGCCCACTTATTGGATGTATCGCCATGGGACTTAGCTATTGGATGATAGGGCCGATAGTATCCAATAAATCAAAGTTGCTTGTTATGCTGGTTTTCTTATCACAACCAATGGTGTATCAAATATTTTACTTTGGTCGAGCGGACCATCACAGTTTATTATTGACAATTTTTATTTGTTTGATTGGTATAGTGCTACGGATGTTAAATAAGCAGTTGACGGCAAAACATGCGGTAGTCACTGGCGTGTTAATGGGGCTAGGATTTACTGTAAGTGTCGAATTCATTTTTGCTATTGTACTTGTGATGGCAGTATTTTCATTGTTATGGATGATTTATGGTGATAAATATCTGAAGCAAGCGTTGATCATGTCGGGTGTGTTAACTATCGTAACTATTATATTTGTGCTAATTGAACAACCACCTTCTCAGTTGTTTATGCCTGTTTACGATAAAGTATCTATTGTTCATATTGTCGTATTTATTATTATGACAGTTGTTCTTCTAATGGCAAGTAAACTGGATAAAAAAAATACCCGATTATCCCGGGTTTTCAACCTTGCTGCGGCAGGTGTGGTTGGTCTTGCACTTTTGGCAACGGTGTATCCAAGCTTTCTTAAAGGGCCATTTGCTGAAGTGAATCCAAGCATCATTCCGATATGGTTGGAACACGTGGTAGAGGTTCAACCACTCATTAGTCCTAACTTTGTTGGCGCTGGAAATTTTATTATGTACATGGGCTTGTCCATGGTATCACTACTATGGTTTATATTGATTAAAAAGAATAGACAGTTACTGCTCTCATCTAAATGGCTTTTAATAGAGATTGGCATGATATTGTTCGGCCTGTTGACGTTATATCAAATTCGTTGGTTGACTTATTATACGATTTTGTCGTTACCACTGATTGTTGTGTTTATATCCTGGATTCTTGAGTTTATAAATAGAAGCATATCAAAAAAATGGTTGCCAATTGTGCGGAGTTTTACGATTCTTATCTTACTGCTAGGTTTCACATTTGTCGGTGGTGTTTTTAATTATATTGGACACCAAAATGATGTGGAGAACCTGCAAATTCATAATATAGAGGAATTAAGTAGATGGCTAAATCAAGTGGAATTTACTAATGAGAATGAAATTTTATTGACACTTGTCGACTATGGACCGGCAATTTTATATCACACAAACATTCAGGTCATTGCAACACCTTATCATCGCAATGATGAAGGTATATTATTTCTGTATGACGTGATGACGGAATCGAATATGGACGCGGTAAAATCTATGCTGGCCCAGCGTAGTGTTGATTGGATTCTCATTGCGACTTCTCGCGCTGAACGTTTGATGTATGAAGGAGAAACACATCCTGACGGTTTTTACCAGTTGTTAATAGATGATAAACAAATTGAATGGCTTGAGGAAAAACAATTACCTAAGGAATTTAAGGATTTTAGATTATTTAAAGTAGAGAGGTGAGAACGATGGAGAAGGACTATGATACATATGCAAGATGGTTATCTGAGTTTCTAAAGTACTTTGTTGCTGGTGGTCTTGCCTTTGTCTTTGATTTTTCTGTTCTTATGTTATTGTACAGAATATTTCACGTCCATTACTTGATTGCTGCTGCCATCGGTCTATTATTTGGATTTACCATAACTTATGTATTGTCAATCAAATGGGTTTTTCGCAATCGGAGCGTGAGTGATCAGAGATCTGAGGTTAGCATCTTCTTTGTTATAGGTATGGTTGGTTTTGTTCTTAGCGAGCTTATTATGTGGATTGGAGTCGATATATTACTCTTTACGGTACCAATGACAAAACTAATTGCAACTGGAATTGTTTTTGTTTGGAATTTTTTAATTCGAAAAATATTGTTGTTCAGAAGTTGTTGAAGAGAAAATTCGTCATTTGAAATATGAAAAATAGGGTATATACATTATAGAAGTTGACATAAGTTGTAAGAAAGGAAGTTCTTTATGGATAGGGTTTTAGTTGACATCAAGGAAATAAAAAATATAGTAGCCAAAACAATTGAAAGTATTGAACAAAGTAAGAATGAAATTTATGGCATTGTCGAGCATGCTCGCGATGAAGTGGAACGACTTAAGATTAAGTTGAAAAATATACAGGCGGAAATAAAAGAGGTCATAGATGAAGTTGATGCCTTGGAATTACAGGATAAAGCTATGCGTAAGAAGCTGGTTACTGTAAGTAAAAATTTTGAGCGTTACACTGAATCGGATATAAAAGAAGTATACGAAAAGGCCAGTGAAATAAGAGCGCAATATTATTTGAAACAGCAGGAAGAGAAGAACTTAAGACGGCAAAGAGATGAAGTGGAGTTTTCGTTATTAAAAGCGAGAGATATATTGAACAGTGCTGAAAAATTCATTAATCAAGTCGGCGTTGCAATGAGTTATTTATCGAATGATATGCACGGTGCCATTGACAGTGAAAATAGTGCAAATTCTATATTTCTTGGCATCAAAGTTCTTGAAGCCCAAGAAGAGGAACGACGACGATTGTCCCGGGATATCCATGATGGTCCAGCTCAATCAATTGCAAATATTGTCCTGAAAGCAGAAATATGTAGGACGTTGATAGATAAAGACATTGAAAAAGGATTGGAAGAATTGGAAACCTTAAAGACTTCAGTACGGACGACATTAAAAGACATCCGGAAAATCATATATGATTTAAGACCGATGTCCATTGATGACTTAGGCTTGATACCGACGATTCGGCGTTATAGTCATGAGTTTTCTCAGGAAACTGACATTGAGGTTTCTGTGGAGACGAATAAGATTACAGATGATGTGGAGAAAATTATTGAGATAGCCGTATTTAGACTGACGCAGGAAATATTCAATAACATTAAAAAACATGCAAAAGCGACACGTGTGGATTTGACGTTGAAATTCGGACTGAAATACTTAAGTTTGGAAATTAGTGATAACGGTGTGGGTTTTGATTTTGAGTCGACCTATGAAATGGCGAAACAAGACCAAAAGTCATTTGGTCTCGTGGGTATAGTGGAGCGTGTGAAACAATTGCACGGTACTATCAAGTACAATAGCACCAGAACAAAGGGAACGAACATTTATATCGAAATACCAGTAAATAGGGAGGTGATGATGGATGAGTATCAAGCGCATAAGAATCCTAATAGCTGATGATCACCCCTTAATACGTGAAGGCCTGAAAACAATCCTAACCTTTGAAGAAGATATTACTGTTGTTGGAGAAGCCATGAATGGCGCAGAGACAATAGCTAATATCAAAACTTTGGTGCCGGATGTGGTGTTACTTGATGTGAATATGCCGGATCAATCAGGTATAGAGGTTATGAAAGAAATAAAAGCCTCAAATTTGGCATGTAAATTTATTATGATTACTGCAGATGATGATCGGAAAACAGTGTTTGAAGCAATAGAGGCAGGCGCAGATGGTTATATTTTAAAAGATTCGGAGTCAGTAGATTTGATACAAGCTGTTCAGGAAGTATATTCCGGTGAATCGTATATTGATCGTCGTATTGTCAGTTATTTGGTGGATAAGTTTACACTTAAAGATGAACAGGAAAGTCATTTGGATGGATTGACGGATAGGGAAATTGAAGTTTTGAAACGCATTGCAAAAGGATACACCAACAAACAAATTGCAATGCAGCTGTTTTTAAGCGAAAAGACTATTAAAAACTACGCGACGGCTATATATAGAAAGCTGGAAGTGAGAGACCGGGTACAGGCAACATTATATGCGATTCGTCACGACATTGATGATCGATAGTTTGTTATTAAAAAGGTAAGGAGGATTATTATGTTCAATTATTTAATTGTATGGTCTGGGATACATTTTGGGAGTGATGATGGTCAAGGTATGGTTGAATACATTTTGATCCTTGCCTTGATTGCATTAGCGGTCATCATAGCAATCACAGCTTTAGGAGACCAGTTGAGTAATAGTTATAATAATGTTGTTACACAAATGCCGTAATAGCGTATCGTTATAACCAGTATAGTTATAGAAAAGGGACGAAAGTCCTATTACCGTCGGGTAAAGGTCCATAAAAAAAATGACCTTAGTGAATATCTTAATGATTATGTAAACTTTATAATGGGTATATAGATAGAAACGAACATAGTGTTGTGGGAGATATGATAAAAGGAGGATTATTATGTTTGATTATTTAATTGCATGGTTGGGAATGCACTTCGGAAATGACAAAGGTCAAGGTATGGTTGAATACATTTTAATCATTGCTTTGATTGCACTAGCAGTAATTGTAGTTCTTGGTCTTTTAGGCGATACAATTGGTAATACATTTCAAAACGTGGTCGATGCACTTTAATAGCTTGATTAAGACTACTATAATCGCAGTATACTTTGAGGTCTTGCTAGTTGGTAAGACCTTTTCTTTTCTTTTAGTAGAAAAAGGTGAGAGTTAATGAGATTAAAAAAAATGAAAAATAAAAAAGGTCAGTCAATTGTTGAATTGGCATTGTTGTTACCTGTCATATTAATGTTGCTTCTTGGTATTGTTGAATTTGGTCGTGTCTATGGAGCTTATATGGTCATCACCAATGCGTCACGGCAAGGTGCGAGAGTCGGTGCTGTTGGTGGAGATGATGTTGCAATCGGTGATGCGGTTAAAGATAGTGCAAACACACTAGATCAGGGCGCGTTGTTATGGATTCCTACAAGATCAGGTGAAGGTGGTGTAGGTGAAACAATAACTGTAACCGTGACATATGACATTCAGCTCTATGCTCCGTTTATTGGTTCATTTACAGGTAATCCCATTCACATGGAAGCTGCCACGAGTATGAGGATAGAATAGAGGTGAGGTTATGAATCGAATCAAGAATGAAAAAGGGGTCACACAGATAATTGTTGTAGTGGCGATAACACTTCTTATTGCATCGACTGCTATGGTTATTGATGTTGGATCTGCCATAGCGAAACAGAATAAATTATCTAATGCATTAGATGCTGCAGTTTTAGCTGGTGTTATGGAATTACCAAGAGATCCAGTAGCGGCTGAAGCTATTGCAAAGGATTATCTTAAAAAGAATGGATTTCTTGAGACAGATGCAACATTTACAATCAAAGATAATAATAAAACAATTGCTGTTGTTGGTGCTGTTGATCATCAATTCTATTTGGCTTCAGTTATTGGTATTAAAAGTACGGTTGTAAATGCACGCTCAATGGCGATAGTGGGTCCGGCAGATGGTGTCAAAGGATTACGTCCTTTTGGTGTTGAGGAGCCGCCACCGGGGAACCAATTTGTACCTGGACAAGAAATAACGCTAAAAGAAGGTGGCGGAGACGGATATCATGGAAACTTTGGCGCTGTTGCATTTTCTGAGAGTTCTGGGGCCAGCGATCTTTTGTACAACATCTTGAATGGAACAGATGAAATAATTAACATTGGAGACATAATATTAACAGAACCTGGGAACATGGTGCCTTCTGTTAAAATCGTAAAAGATATGATTGCAGAAGATCCATTTTCTGCCTGGGACACTGCTGAGACTAGCTCTCCACGGATGTGGCTAATACCGATTGTAGATACAATGACTGTATCAGGTCGTGATGAAGTAACTGTTGAACAATTTGCGTATTTCTTTGTTGACACAGTTGGTACGAAGGCAGGTAAAGTTGAAATAACAGGGAGATTTGTAGAAGGATATACAGCAAGTGGAACAGTGGATCCATCGGCACCTTTTGAAGGTGTTTATGCAACAAAATTAGTACAGTGGGAGTGATCGCATGAAAGCAAAAGGTACGAGTAGAGGACTTTTTATCCTTGCGTTTATATTCGCTTTGCTAACAGCGTATTTGAGCTATACCTACTTGAGTCGGGTATCAGGTGATTATGAAGAACCTGAAACAGAGACGGTAAAAATGTGGGTGGCAAGGGATAAAATTTTTGCAAGAGAAATCGTAACAGAGGATATGATTATTGAAGTAGATGTTCCGATTTTTGATGGATATGATCTATATATTAAGAACAGTGAGGACATTGTCGGCAAAATGACAGTGGAGAGTATAATGCCGAATGAAGGCTTTCCACCTGATCGTTTAATGCAAAATATTGAAGAAGAACTAAGTCTTCAGATTCATGGCTCTATGCGGGCAGTCAGTATAACTGTTAATAGGAATACTGGGGTATCGGATAAGTTAAGACCGGGTGACAGAGTTGATATTTTCTTATTCTTATCTCAGTTGTCAGCTGATGAAGAAATCTTACGACCGGATATTACCAAATTGATGCTACAAAATATTGAAGTATTGACGGTTCGAAATAATTATCTAAGAAAGTTTCCTGAAGAGGATACTGCCGGTGGTTCGTATGATATTACTATAGCAGTACCAGTACTTGAAATAGAAAAGTTGTACATGGCTGAACAGTCAGGCTCACTAAAACTGGCTTTAAGACCGTTTTCTGGGGATACTTATTACAATTCCTACGGTACGATTTGGGAGGAATTGTTGTTAGATCAAGAAATGAAGCATAGAGATTTCTTCCCAGAGTATGGTATCCAAGAGGACTTGGCTAAAGTAACGGAAGATAAATTAGGTGAGTACGAGGAACTTATTGGTACAGTCAGTACTGAAAGTGGAACAGAAACAGATGAAGAAATAGAAGTTGATAGAGTTTATACAGTTCAATACGGGGATACATTGATCAAAATCAGTACAAAGCTTTTGGGCAGTGGGTCTCGATATGTAGAAATCAAGAAGGTAAATGGATTAAGAACAAATAAAATTTATCCAGGACAACAGTTGAAAATACCAAAGGTGGATTAAGCATAGGAGGTGGTCGTATGACTGATAAAATTCGTATTATAGTAGCGGATGACACAGATGAAACACGAGAACTTGTAGGACGGTACCTCGAGTTTGATGATCGCTTCCAGCTTGTTGCGTCTGCAAAAAATGGTCGTGAAGCAATTGAGTTAGCAGACGAGTTAAAACCAGATGTTGTGTTGATGGATATCAATATGCCTGAAATGAATGGTTTAGAAGCAACGGAATATCTATCGAAACATCATCCAACAGTTATTGTAATTATCATGTCGGTTCAGGCAGAGCTTGATTATATGAAAAAAGCTATGGTATCAGGTGCAAAGGAATACATTGTGAAGCCTTTTGGCATTGATGATTTGAATCAGACTATACTAAGTACTTATGAAAAGGTAAGCGAACGGACGGCTAATTTAATTGTGGAAAGTGGTGTTGCTAATCAAGATCAGAAATCATTCGTACTATCATTTTTTAGTAGCAAAGGTGGTGTAGGAAAGTCTGTATTATCGACAAATGTTGCGCACGCACTAAGCAAATTGACTAAGGGCAAGGTAGCCTTATTAGATTTTGATTTGCAATTTGGTGACCTTGGTATGATTAACAATATTAAACCCAAAGTGACTATAACGGAATTGACGGATGAACATATGGCAGAAGACGCTGAGGGAATCAAAAATTATTTGTTACCGATTACCAATAATTTGGATATTTTATTGGCACCTAGGAAACCTGAATTTGCTGAATATATATCGGAAAAACAAATAAAGGATATTATTAAGTCTCTTAAGCAGACCTATGAGTATATTGTTATTGATACTGCAACTAATTTTGAAGAGACGACCCTAGCGACGTTGGACTCTTGTGATCGTATTTATTTTATAGCGACAATGGACTTGTTGGCCATAAAGAATACAAAATTAGGGTTGGAAGTTATGCATTCACTAAGATATTCTCAGGATAAGGTACGTATGCTTATCAATAGAAACGTGCGATCTGACATAAAAATTCCAGATGTCGAAAAGACGTTGAATTATAAGATTGATGCAACTTTGCCTGAAGAGGCAAAAGTGTTACTTAAATCAGTGAATCAAGGAGTTCCGGTAATTTCTGACGCTCGTGCAAAAGGGTTGAAATTTGGCAAAAGTGTTATGAAACTGGCCAAAGAAATTATTAAGGGGGCTTGATTATGTCACTGAAAAATAGATTAGAAGAACGGGAGAACGTTGGTCAAGCAAGGCGTCAACGAAAAACAGGCGATGATCCCTATATAGAGTTGAAAATTAAAATTCAGCACCATGTAATTGAGGATTTGGATATAGACTTTAGCGAGTTAAGCAAAGATATCAGTAAGTATAATGATGAAATAGAACAGTTGATTCAGCGGCATGTAGCTAAAGAGGCGCTGAATCTGACCAATATCCAACGAGAACGTATCTCTCAGGAGTTAATGGATGAGATATTAGGCTTTGGCCCGATTACAGCTTTATTGGATAATAAGGAAATTACTGAGGTTATGGTGAATGGTCCACATAAAGTGTTTGTCGAACGGGATGGGAAGCTAGAGTTGTCTGATGCACAGTTTAAGGATGAAAATCACGTGCTTCACGTTATTAAGAAAATTGTATCACCTATTGGTAGACGTATCGATGAAAGTTCACCAATGGTAGATGCAAGATTACCGAATGGTTCCCGTGTTAATGCAGTTATTCCGCCTCTCTCTCTTGATGGTCCAAGTATTACGATTCGTAAATTCTCGGAAGATCCATTTGGCGTAGATGACTTGATTGCATTTGGAACACTCAGTTCCAAAATGGCTGAGATTTTGAGGGTTGCCATTGAAGGTCGCTTAAATGTTGTTGTATCTGGTGGTACTGGTAGTGGTAAGACGACTACTTTAAACGTACTGTCATCTTTTATTCCTAATGAGGATCGTATTGTAACGATTGAGGATGCTGCAGAATTGAGACTAAACCAGGAACATGTTGTACGTCTTGAAACACGTCCTCCGAATATTGAAGGCAAGGGAGAGATTTCTATACGTGATCTAGTGAGAAACAGTTTACGGATGCGTCCTGATAGGATTGTAGTTGGTGAGGTTCGTGGTGGTGAAGCGTTGGATATGCTACAGGCCATGAACACAGGTCATGATGGCTCCTTGACAACTGGTCATGCCAACTCTCCTAGAGATATGATTGCTAGACTTGAAACCATGGTGTTGATGTCTGGGATGAAATTACCAATACAAGCCATAAGGAGTCAAATAGCGTCGGCTGTTGATGTTATTGTACAGCAGTCACGTTTACCTGATGGTAGCCGTAAAATAACACATATCACTGAAGTACAAGGTATGGAAGGTGATGTTATCATCATGCAGGATGTTTTTAGATTTGAACAGAATGGATTGGACAGTAAAGGGAAAGTAAAAGGGAACTTTATGTTTACAGGTGTTAAACCAAAATTTGTAGAGACACTTAAGAAAAAAGGATTTGATGTACCTACTTCACTATTTACGTAAGGAGGGTTGTTATGAAATTTATAATTGTTGGATTATCATTTTTAACAGCTTTTCTTGTGATGTTTGGATTACTAAAAAAAGTACTTAGCAAAGAAAGCTCTGTTGAACGGCTATCTGAATACATGGAGTCGGATAATCCATATTATGATGAAGAGGAAACGGAAAGAAGAGGTGGCTATGCCGTCGTTAAAGCAATTGGTCAGCAAATGTCAAAATTCAAGTTTATTACTTATTTTACCAAGAGTACGACAACGACATTGATACAAGCCGACATTGCATTAACTGGTGAGGAACTAACGGTTATTCAGATTGTATTGGCAATTCCGTTTTCCTATGCAGTCTTAGTATTCAAGAAGGATATTTTACTTTCAATAGTGACGTTTATTGGGGTTTGGGCAATGCCACTTTTCTATATTAAACACCAACGAAACGCAAGATTAAAAAAATTTGACGAACAGCTTAGTGATGCGCTTGTTATTTTCTCGAATTCACTTAAAGCAGGGTATAGTTATCTGCAAGCTGTTGGTTCTATAGCAAAAGAAATGCCTGATCCTATCTCTAAAGAGTTTGCGAGGGTATTGAAGGAAATGAGCTTTGGAGTAGATCAAAGCCAATCGTTAAATAATTTGTTAGAACGTATTGAAAGCGATGATTTGCAGTTGATGGTCACAGCTGTCAATATACAGCGGGATACAGGCGGGAACTTGGCTGAGATTCTAGACAGTATATCGAAGACCATTCGCGAACGTGTTCAACTAAAGGGCGAAGTGAAAACATTGACAGCCCAAGGTCGTTTTTCAGGAATTGTTGTATCGACGATACCGTTTGCATTAGGATTTTTTATGTATTTGATCAATAGAGAATATATAATGATGCTATTTACTGAACCGATTGGTAGAATTCTTGTTGTTGTAGCCATTGTTAACGAGTTTATTGGTATTATGTTTATCAAGAAGATTGTCAATATTGAAATGTAGGTGAGTGCAATGTTACTAATAGTAGTATTTATGATTTTTGTAACAGTTTTTATCTGCGTCTTATGGATAATATCTGTCATCACATCACCAAAGCAACAGGTACATTCAAGATTGGAAGACTTGGATGAGATGCATAGAGTGTTTGATCATCGTGAAGACATGATGGAAGAAAAATTGTCGAAACGATTATTGAGACCTGGATTACAGGTGATTGGCAGAGTAGCGTCAGGATTAAGCCCTGCTGGAAAAAGAGATCGATTAGAATCATTGTTAAGGCAAGCAGGACAAACTGAGAAAGAGGCTTTAGGGCGTTGGCATCTTAAAAAATTTTTATTTGGAATGGTCTTTCCTGGTGTTATGGGGGTGCTTTTATATTTGTCTAAAGTAACCCTTACTCAAAGTGCATTAATGGCAGGTGTATTTGGCCTACTTATTCAATTTATGTTGACTTTTAGATTGAAGCGTAAAATTACCCTGAGACAAAAATCAATTCAAAATAAGTTACCGGATGTACTTGATCTTGTAACAGTAAGTGTTGAAGCAGGTCTTTCTTTTGATGGAGCAATTGATCAAGTCATTAGACAAATGGAAGGACCGTTGACGGATGAACTGGCTATCGCATTAAAAGAAATGCGTATGGGGAAAAGCAGAAGAGATGCTTTACGATCAATGAGCCAACGTTGCAATGTAGATGATTTGACAACCTTGGTAGGCGCATTGATACAGGCTGATGATTTAGGGGTTAGTATCGGTGGTGTACTTAGAATTCAATCTGTTCAAATGCGTGAAAAGCGTCGTCAAAGAGCGAGAGAAAAAGCCATGAAAGCACCGATCAAATTGTTGTTTCCATTATTGTTTTTTATCTTCCCATCTATTTTTGTTGTTTTGATTGGACCAGCATTATTACAAATGATGGAAGCGTTTTAAATGAGAGGATCATTATGAAAAATGTGATACTAAAAAATATAACAACAGATGAGCTCATAACGGAAAACGTATGGTCCACAGAAACATTTGTAGAGCGATTCATGGGGCTTATGGGTAGAAGCGCATTGCCTGAAGGATATGGTCTATGGATTCATCCATGCAATCAAATTCATATGATGAATATGAGGCTGGCTATCGATGTTGTTTATCTAAATGGACAATTAGAAGTCGTTGCTATTGATTGCTGTATGAAGCCATGGACAATTGGCAAGAAAAGACCAACAGCTGAATCGGTTTTGGAATTCAGTGCTGATTATACATCAGGAAGAATCGCTGTTGGGGATCAACTTTCAGTTAAACTCCCACAATGATTTGGAAACATATTAAAGGCGTTACAATAGGTTAACTATTGTAACGCCTCTTTTTTAGGTGCAAAACTTATTTCAAAGGTCGTTTTAAGATACTTAAAAATGCATCGACTACATGAGGGTCAAACTGTGTATCTGCATGACGTCGTAATTCTTCTTGTGCATCTTCTTCAGACAGTTGTTTTCTAAAGGGCCTATTGGAAGTCATCGCTTCATAAGCATCAGCAACGGCAATTATTCGAGAGATTAGAGGGATTCGTGTTCCCACAAGTTGCCGTGGATATCCTTTTCCATCCCACCGTTCATGTTGATATAGAACGTATGAAGCAATAGGTTTATACAGATCTACCAAACTTAATAGTTGATAGCCGATTTCAGAATGACGCTTCACTTCATCATATTCCTCAGGTGTTAATTCGGAAGACTTGTTAAGCACAGTATCACGGATTCCGACTTTACCGATGTCATGAACAAGGGCAGCGGTTTCCAGTTCTTTCATTTGGTCGTATTTTAAGTTCATGGCTCTACCAATTTGCTTTGAGTAGAGCGAAACCCGTTCTGAATGGAATTTTTCTGTCCCACTTTTATGATTAAGGGAGTACAAAATCGTTTGAATAATCTTATTGTGAAGGCTCTGGCTTTCAGTAGCCTTATGTTTATACATATCATTTTCAGCAGCTACAAATATAGACATGATCTCTTTATCAGCGTTGTGTTTTGTATGACAACCTGCTGATACGGAAATAGGTATATTCTCAATAGATTTATCACTTAAAACAGTCTTAATTCTATCGATGATCAATTCCCCTTGCTCGTCGGTTGTTGATGGTAATAAAATGGCAAACTCATCGCCACCGATTCTAGAAATAATTTCATCCAGTCGACATTGGTCTTTTATGGCTTCACCGACTATTTTAAGAAGTTCATCACCGACAGTGTGGCCATATGCATCATTTACAAGACGTAGGCCATTGATGTCAAATATGGCTATGGATAGCGGAAGATTTCTTGGTACATCCAATCGATGCAATTCTTCTTGGAAAAAATGTCGATTGTAGAGACCGGTCAATTGATCCTTATAACTAAGATCTTCTATTTGCTCTTGATTTGCAAGCTGTTCTGTGATGTTTCGTACAATAGCCATGATTTCGTTATCATTTACTTTGGTCATCCGTGCTTCATAATGTTGATAGCCCTGTTTTGTTTCAAGACTGTAGCCAAATTGTTGCATTTTACCAGTACGGAACGTTTCCTCGAGAGCATCCTTAGTTGATTCGGCAACGTCTTTTGGTAAGACATCAAAGATGTCTTTGCCGAGAAAATCATTCTTGCTCATAATCAATTGATCTGTTGTGTTTGTGAGATAATCTTTGAAAGTCCCATTTTGGTCATAGATAAAAATCATATCCGGTAACACATTGATGATGGCTGAGTTCTTATCTTGACTGATTTTCAACGCATGGTTGCTACTTTCTAGATTTTCAAAATAACCTTGTGTTCTCAATAAAATCTCATTTGTTGTTTTTCTGATTTCGTAGAATGGATCATTATCTGCTATCGGCAAACGGTAACTGATTTGATCTGATATATATATATTGCTTAGATCATCATTGAGTTCAATTAGCGGATTCACAATATTCTTTCGTTGTAACAGAAGTACAAGTACAAGTAGCAATACTAAAACTGTAAACATAAGAATCAATGACTTCTGGAAGTTTGCACGTATGGCTTTTAAGTCACTATGAGGAGTAAAACTTCCCATAATCCAATCCGTATTATCTAATGTTTGCCAAGCAAAATAGCCTTCAGTACCTTCGTAGGTTGTTAACGCTATCCCTTTGGTATTAGTGTCATCAGAAAGCTGCTGAGCGATATCCGGAAAAAGAGTAGCCATATTTAGTGGTGCATTCTTCTTTCTGTCATATTGGGAATGAATAACGATATGACGATTCTGATCTATGAAAAATATATTGCTGTTCTCCGTACCCATAAAATTAGTAAGGAGTGTGGTTATAGTTTTGACAGGGTAATCACTGCCGATGATCCCAATCAGTTTATTACTGGTATTATAAATGGGCTTGGCAAAACTAATGACAAACTGATGTGTTCCTGGATGTCGATAGACAGGTGTTGTAATCATTGAGTTTGCATCATGTGCCTGTTGATACCATGGTTGCTCATACAAATCGTATGTTTCAGACGGTATCCATCCATTGCCATCGATGAACTGACCATTCGGCTTTGCGTAATAGAGTGATTCCATAGTTTGAGTTTTATGTAATTGATATTCTAAAAACTTTGATAGTGTATGATCATTTTGGGTTGTACGCATAAAACTGTCCACAGATTCTATAATTTGAATCTGTTTGGTAAGTTGATTATTGAGTTGACTTATGGAATGATCTAATCGAATAGTGGCGTTCGTCTTAATTTCTTTGTTAATAGAGTTGTTATAATAATTATACTGAAGTAGTAGCCCCATCACTAACGAAAGCACCAATAGAAAAATTGTGATATAAAGTCTCTTAAAATATTTATTCATGAGAAATGCCTCCTGTATATATATATATATCCAAAAATTGAAAAAATAATTATACATTGAGATATTAATTAAAAAAAGAACCTCTTTTTTTGAGAGATTCTTTTGAGTGCCTATTTGTGATTTATTTATCCAAGAAATATCAGTCCGACACCACCGACGGCAATGAAGGCACCTAATACTTCTCTTAGCTGAATAGTTTCTTTTTTGATGAATATAGCCACTGGGATAAGAACGATTGGAGTGACTGCCATTAGGGTGGAGGCTACTCCGGGATTGGTGTATTGAACAGCGAGTAATGAAAGGGATACACCAATAAAGGGACCGAAGAAGGAGCCGATCGTAATATGTCTCATTGCATGTTTGTTTTGAAAGCCTTTGATTAATTCAGACCAATTGCCTTTGATAGCAAATAGGATGATAAAACTAAACATGGCTGCTAATATTCTGATTTGCGTCGCAGCAAATGGGCTATAGTCCTGCAATCCAAATTTACCGACGATGTAGCCTGTCGCTTGTCCGACCGCACCACCAAAGGCAAACAATACACCTTTTACTGGGTGAGCAAGTTTTATGGATTGCTGTCGGTCGCCTTTGACAAGAATGACGATTGCGATCCCTGATAACGTAACCAACATACCGATGATCTGCTGAAGGGTCATTTGGTCTCCCAATATGAAAAATGCAAGTATGGCGCTGATTGGGGGTACACTTGCGAAAATGAGCATGGTTATACGTGCCCCAAGAAGTACAAAAGCTTCAAGCAAGAGTAAATCACCGACAAAGAATCCTATAAAACCTGAAAGGGCAAGCCATTTCCAGTTGTCTATGCTGGCATCCATTGGTAATAGGTACCCTCTAGAAAAGTAGGTAAAAACGCTTAAGAAGCCAAATCCTATAATTAATCGAATAAGGTTTAGTGATTGAGAACCAATTCGTTTTCCAGCCTCTTCAAATGTTGTTGATGATATCGCCCAACAGATAGCTGTGGCAAGTGCGGCAGTTTGTCCTATGTAATGTTCCATTGCGATGCCTCCTTCTGTATGCAGTATAGCACTTTTAAGAAAAATGTCTATGGGTTTCACGACGGGCCTTATGTTATAATTCAACTACTAGAATCAAGCAAATTAACAGGGATATAAAGGGGAGTAAGATGAAAAAATCAGAACGTCTAAATGGTGTTGTTTTACTGTTAAAAGAACGTAAACGCATGACTGCCCAAGAATTGGCGCTATATTTTGAAGTGAGTGAACGTACAATTTATAGGGATATAGATGCCCTTAGTCAATTAAAGGTGCCTATTATTGCTTTCGAAGGCCTTGGAGGTGGGTATGAAATTAGCCCTGCCTATTTTATGCCGACAATTCAACTAACCCGGGATGAAAGCATTATTTTATTGATGGTCCTTAAAATGGGCTCTGAAATCAAGATGCCTAATTTGTCTAAACGTTATGACTTAATAAAAAGCAAAATTATTAATTCTTTGGATGCAGCCCATTATAATGAAGTAGACAGTTTGTTGAATAAAATACATTTTTACATATCGAAGATTGAACCGTCTGTTTATAGTGATGATGTCATGATGACATTATTGAACGCGATTCAAAGCAATAAACGCATCAAGATTACCTATTATGCACCGATGAATCACTCTAATACTGAAAGAATTGTTTCTATTGACCAATTGTTTTTTGAGGGTGGTGGCTGGTATATCACAGGTTATTGCCATTTAAGAAAAGAAAAAAGGACCTTTAGGATCGATCGGATCCATAAGAGTGTAATAGTAGATAAAGAAGCTTTGTCTGTGGAAATATTACAGAGTTCAACGGATCAATATAAGCTTACGTCCTTTCGGATAATGATAACATCAGGATTTTACAGGGTAATAAAGGAAAATGAGTATATGGCTGAACACAGTGCAGAGACTGACGGCGAATGGTTACAGCTTACGATAGTAACGAAACATGTCAATGACATTCTTGGATTGGCAATGATGCATCCATCAAAATTTATCATTAAAGGTCCAACCGCTATGGTTAATGAGGTACAGTCAAAAATGAATCAATTGGAAAAAATATATTTATAATTCACAAAACCCTGACATAAAGTTGTCAGGGTTTGCTTGTTATACTAGGCAAAAAGGAGGCAGTTATGATATATACAGTATTAGGTCCAATAGATAAAGAGGCATTAGGTGTAACTTTGCCACACGAACATTTCAAATGGGAAACTGATGAACAAAAATGTTATGATATGTACTATTCAGGGAAATATGATGAAACAGCTATTGAAGAAAGTTATCAGATTATTTTACCTGTAATGATAAAATTGAAAGCGCTAGGTATTGATAGTATTGTTGAGGCATCACCACCTATTGGTGGTCAAAATATTCAATTGCTACATCGATTATCAAAAGATAGTGGTATTCGAATCATACCATCTACTGGCTGGAACGTGCCTAAGGAGATGTATGAGGTTTTTCCTGATAGATTTGCGGAACAACTCTCGAATCGCTGGACCAAGGATTTTGAGCAGGGATTAGGAACGATTGACGGTTGTATTATTCGGCCATCCTATATTAAGTTACTCTTGGATAGAGGGGCACTAAACACATCAGACAAGAAGATGCTTGAAGCAGCTATTATGACTTCAAATAAAACTGGTATGGGCATACATTGTCATATACTAGAGGCTGAAGCTGTGCCACCGGTATTAGATCTTTTGAAAGATAACAAAATGAACATGGAGCGATTCATTTGGGCTCATGCAGATTACGATGCTGATAAAACAATGGTCCAGAAGGTGCTTGAAACAGGTGCGTTTGTAGGAATTGACAGTGTTCAGGAAAAACATTATGAGAAATGTTGTGATTTATTGCAGTGGGTTATTGAACTAGGGTATGAGGATAAAGTTTTTCTATCGGAGGACTTGGATTTCTTTGAGGAATCAACGGATGAAGATGAAATGCGATGTGGACGATTGATATCAAGCTTTCTGCCATATTGTATTTCAAGAGGGATATCGTCAGAAATACTCAGATACATATTGACGATAAATCCATCAACTTTTTATAATATAATATAAAGTAGAGGAGTGATTAATAATGAAAGAACATAGACCTATAGCACCCGATATAGAACAATATGTATTTAGTTTAAGCAGTCATGGTTTAGCATTTGATATGAATGTAACAATTGTCATTGATGGTGAAAAAGCATTACTCATTGATGTTGGATATTTGGATCAAGCCACTGATGTCAAGGAGATGTTGGATAAGCGCAACATAGAAGTAACAGATGTAATCCTGTCACATTATCATCCAGATCATTCTGCAGGTATCAGTGTGTTTTCTGATGCAACACTTTACTGCAGTAAGGACTATGAAGTGAATTATAAGAATTGCAGCGAAATATGGGATACAGAGACAGCTTATAAACAAGCGGATAAAATCGTGGGTTCAGGTGATGTCATCTCATTTGGCCGCCACAACATACAAGTTTTTGATACACCTGGACATAGTATTTGTGGTCTTACGACGATAATCGATGACCAATTCGTCCATGTCGGCGACTTGATTATGGTAGATGAACATGAAATTCCGGCGTTGCCACTTGTTTGTAGTGATGGTGGCATTCATGAGCATATCCATAGTCTTGAGTGGCTTAGGGCATATGCAGATAGGACGTTTGTTTTACCTCATGGTAAACAAATAACGTCAACGGATGCCGTCTTAACGGCCATTGATAGTCGGGAAAAATATTTGAAATCACTGGTAGAATTCTATGAACGATGGCACGATGAGGCGTATAGAGATGAACACCTCGATGGGTGGTCATGTAAAAATTGGCACAAAGGTAATATGAAGCAAGCAAAGAAGTTAGTGTTGTAAATTTTAAGACTTTTAAAAAAACTTTGGTGAAAGCGTAACATCGCTTATACTAAAGTTTTTTTAGTTGCTAATAGGGTATATATGTCTGTAGCTAAAGGTGGTGGAATTGTGAATTGGAAGGGGTACAATCTACAACAGAAATTAATGCGGACATATTCCGTTTTGTTTTTAGTGTTGATGTTGATGGCTTTTTCAGGCATTTATTTTGGTGTGCGGATTATGGTACAAAACAACATCGAAGGATCGCTGGAAAACAGTTCTTATTTGATTAACAGTATGATTCAAACTGCCGCTGATACGTCTATAAAAAATCATTTGCGAACTACTGCGGAAATTCAGTATAAGATAGCCACCGACAATTATCAGCGATTTGAAGAGGGATTGATAAACGAAGCGGAAGCAAAGAAAGCAGCTTACGATATTATGAGGACTATTGATATAGGGTCGACAGGCTATATTTATATATTGGACAGCAACGGCGTTCTTCTTGAACATCCTTTTGATGAAATGAAAGGCAGAAACATTAGTGGGTGGAATTTTGTACAGACACAGATTGAAATGAAAAAAGGGTATATCGAGTATGACTGGATGAATCCAAATGAAAGTGAACTGCGTCCAAAGGCTTTATATATGCTTTATTTTGAGCCATGGGATTGGATTATATCGGTATCGAGTTATCGTGAGGAGTTTTTGGAATTAATCAATGTTGATGATTTTGAAGATCGTGTACTCAATGTTAAATTTGGTGAAGACGGGTATCCAATAGTTCTTGATTATGATGGAACCTTCCTGATTCATCCAAAACAAAAGGGCCGAAACGTCATAACAGAAGATGATCCTCAGGCATTTGTTATAAAGAAGTTTATTGAACAAAAAGAAGGCATATTGGAGTATCCTTGGCGGAATCCGGGAGAAGATGAAGCAAGACAAAAGATTACTGTGCTATCAAATATTCCAGAATATCAGTGGATTATAGCTTCAACGGCTTATAAAGAGGACTTTTACGGTCCAGTCAATGATTTGGCGATTCTGTTAGGTGTATTTTTCATTTTTAGTTTGATGATTATGCTCTTTGTAACCACAAATGTGAGTAAACGGATAACAAAGCCGTTACGATTATTGAAGGAAAAAGTGTTGGCAGGTGCCGACGGTGATTTATCGGTACGAATCGAGGTCAATGATGACAGAGATGAAATTAGTGAACTGGGCACCCACTTCAACACCTTTATAGAATCATTAGAAAGCCAGCAACTACAATTGAAAGAGCTTAATGAAGGATTGGAAAAACTCGTCGATGAAAGAACACTTGAACTGCAAAGTGCACAAAGTAAAATTCACCATATCGAAAAAGTTCAGTCAATGAATGAGCTCATTAAAACCATGGTCCAT